>Ga0163153_10001881_pt1 | contig 32150 bp, 29 predicted proteins | sample OliLakLV19MP6IB1_FD_148629 | JGI IMG/M metagenome (GOLD analysis project Ga0163153, IMG submission 148629) | Freshwater microbial mat bacterial communities from Lake Vanda, McMurdo Dry Valleys, Antarctica - Oligotrophic Lake LV.19.MP6.IB-1 | ecosystem: Environmental > Aquatic > Freshwater >... | reverse complement strand
TTTTAACATGCGACAGTCCCTCACACACCAGCCCCAATAGACGTTGGCGGCGGCATTATAAACCCGCGCCGCCCATTCCCAAACGGCGGCCGGGCTTAACGGCCGGACAGCCGCAGCGCCGTATCCGGGTCAACAAAGTCGGTCGGGAGCGTGGCGAGGGCCGCGACCGGGCCGGTGTAGTACAGCGCGGTGGAGGCCGGCGGCAGCGTGGTGTCGAACGCGGCCGTGTCGCGCGCCAGCACGCGATTGTGGAAGAGGGTAAGTGTGCCGTTATGCTGCTTGACGTGGGCTTGCATGGCTACCTCGGGCGCGCTTTTTAATCGGCGTCATCTTATCACTTAACAGAGGGGAAGCGGGGGGGCCTGAGGAGGGGAAGTACGTTAGGGTTTGAAGGGTATAAAGGGCCTAAGGAGTTTTAGCACCGATTGGAGCCATAAGGGCGGACGGTGGGTAGCACGGGGGCAGTTACAAATAGTGATCGTCTTCTCTTTTCTCTGCCCTTAAATACTTTCGGCACGAAGGTGTCGTCGCCAACTCGATCCGCGCAATGGTCCGAAATAGTGAAGGCGGGGTATCCAATTCCCCGCCTTCACCGCTTGGTCAAGTTGGCGCGAGGCGCAGATTGGGCTAAACTGCTCCTGTTCGCCTCAATGAAAGGTCGCAATGGACCCAGTTATGTTAGCCCTTATCGTTTCAGCTCTCGGCAGCGGTTTGGGCAAGGCGTTGGAGAAGCTGCTTGAGAAGGGGGTGATCGAACCGGCCCTGGACAAGGGCCTCGAGCCCCTGCGCGCGTGGCTGACGCGCGGCTATGACCAGAAGCAGGACGAGGCCAAGCTGCGCCGGGCCATCGAAGCGGCGCTGAAGGCCGCCACCGGCACCGGCGACATGGAACAATGGACGAAGTATCGCTGGGTTGTGGCCCTCGACCAAATCCAGGCCAAGCCCGAGCTGGCCGCGCAGGTGTCCGCCGCCGCCGTGGAGATGGCGCGCGAGGAACCAAGCCACGTGCCGCCCGACCTGCTCAAGGCGCTCAAGCTGACCGACGACCAGCGACCGGCGTTGGCCACGTTCTTGTTTGCCCTGCGCAAAGGCCTGAGCAATCTCGAGCCATATGCCGCTGGGATTCGCTACGCCGATACACTCGACGACCGGCATATGCTCGATGGCCTGTATGACCGGGTTAGTGCGATCGCGGATACCGTGACCGATACAACCCACGGAAAAGCGCTCCGCGTGCAAATCGTTCCGCCAGACACGCGCGAGGTGGAGCGCCCGTATCTGGACAATCTACTGATTGAGTACGCCGCACTGTCGCTGGAAAGCCGCACCCGTGAGGAAGCCGTGCCCTCAGTCGACCTGCTGCGCTTGGAAAGGGTCTACATCGCCCTCAATACCACCGAAGTGCGCTTCGTCCGCGTTAGCGAAGAAGAGCAGAAAGAACGCGGCCGTGGCGGCCCGACCGGTGTGGAGTTGAAACCTGTTTCACTCTCGGCCCTGCGCGTTGTGATGGAGGCGCGCCGGATGGTGTTGCTGGGCGACCCGGGCTCAGGCAAATCTACTTTTGCCCAGCATTTGTGCCTGTGCCTGGCCGGAGCGCGCCGCAATCCAAACAGCCAATGGTCGAATCACCTGCGGGCCGGCGATGTGGAGGCCTGGGAGGTGGATGTTCATCCGCTGCCGCTGTTCATTCGCCTGCGCCTGTTCGCGCACGATATGGACTCCCTGCCCGATGATCCTGACAAGCTGGGGCGGGCTGAGCACCTAGTGGCCTACGCTCAGAAAGAATTTGCCCGACTCGGACGCAACGGGCTTGAGGCTCACTTGCTCGATGCGTTGGAGAACCGACAGACCCTGGTCGTCCTCGACGGCCTGGACGAGGTCACTAACTCAAACCCGGCGCGCACCGACGCCGAACGCCGCCGCCAGGTGGCGCAGGCCATTCAAGACTTTGCCCGCCGCTACCCGTATTCACGCTTGATCGTAACCTGCCGAGAGAAACAGTATCCCCGGGACGCCAAAGGCCGCCCCACCGCCGAATGGAAGCTAACGGCCTTTTCGCATACCGTCATCGCCGATTTTGACCCAGCACAGGTGAAAGAGTTTGTAGTCCACTGGTTTGCCGAGCAGGACGCACGCCGCCGCCTGCCTGATGCCGGCGACAAGCGTGACTCTTTGCTGGCGGCGCTTGCTTCGCGTCCCGAGCTGGCCCAACTCGCGCCCAAGCCCATCCTACTCACACAGATGGCGCTGGTGCATACCCACAAGAAGCTGCCCGACTCGCGCGTGGAGGTCTATCGCGAGTGCGCCGACCTGCTGCTCTGGGAGTGGGAACGACTGCGCGCCCGGCAGGCAGGCCGCCAGGGCCAGGCAGCGCCGGACTTTCTGCAAACGCTCATTCCTGGCCTGCGCCAGGATGAAGTAGAAGATGCGTTGGATCGAGCCGTCTTTCAGGCGCACGCCGCCGGCGACCCTGAGATTCCTGCCGAGCGTATCCTGCGCGCCCTGCGCGATCTGTTTCGGGATGTGTACGCGCTCGCGCCCGACCAGGCGATGGGGCGCGCTGAGAAGTTCATCCTCGACTGGCTGAACAGCCGCAGCGGCCTGCTGGTTCCGGCCGCCGAAGACACCTTCACCGTGCCCCACCCGTCGTTCCGTGAGTTCATGGCCGCACGCTTCTTACGCGAGAACCGCCTGCCGCACCCAGACGACGAGGTGGTGGAAGAAGACTGGAAGCTGAGCGGTCCGCGCCTGGTGCGCGAAAACTACGACCGTTGGCGCGAGGTCTTTCGCTTTGCCGCCGGGCTAGACTCGCCCGCCGAAGTCGCGAGTGCACTCAACGAGTTATGCCCGGAAGCGTTGACCTACGCTCCTGCAGAGGTCCGGCTGCTTCTTCTCGCGGGCGAAGTTGCACGAGACGTAGGCGGTCGTATGCTGAGCACGCGCAGCCGGGTAGGTCGGCAGGTCGTTGAACGGCTTGAGTATCAGCTCATTCATCTGATGCGCGACACTGACTCAACCGACGCTTATCCCAAGGACCGGCCCCGCCTCACGGCCCCTGACCGGTTGACGCCCAAGACTCGGTTGGCCGCAGGGGAATTCCTGAGCGACCTGGGCTGGACCCCGCCTGACCTGGACGACCTGGTGCCGGTTGAGTTGCCCGACGATCGCCGGTTCTGGATGGGCAAGTACCCGGTCACCAACCTGCAATATGCGCGCTTCTTGGCTGCGCCTGACTACGCGGACGAGACCTTGTGGCGTTCGTTGACGATCTACGACCACAAAGAACAGCAGCGCCTAAGCATCGGTGAAGTCGCCTGGAAGTGGTTCCAAGACGCCGGCGGCCCAGAGCGCCGTCCAGGTTACTGGGCGGAGGCCCGTTTCGGCGCAGCCCGCCGCTTGTTTCCGGTGGTGGGAGTGACGTGGTACGAGGCGGCGGCGTATGCCGCCTGGCTCAATGGCCCCGGGCGTGCGCATATAGCCACGCCCATTCCCGTCGCCGTTGAAATCCGCCTGCCGTTAGAGTCGGAGTGGGTGGCAGCGGCGGGCGGTGAGCAAGGTGATCGCTATCCTTGGCAGGCAACGCCCCAGTTGGTAGAAGCTGATGCAATTCCGGGCTACGCCAACACCACCGAATCTGACCTGAATGGCACCACCCCAGTGTGCCAGTACCCAGCCGGCATGAGTCTTGCACAAGTGATGGATATGGCCGGCAACGTTTGGGAGTGGCAGGCCAACTGGAGCGATAAAGATCAGGACTTTGTGGCGCTGCGTGGCGGCGCGGGGCCCCACCATCTCGACGCCGCGCGCGTCGCGGCTCGCTACCACAATCACCCGCGCCGCGGTTGGGACTACAATGGTTTTCGGGTGGCGGGGGCGGTGCCTGTCTCTCTGTAGTTGTCTTCTGTTTCCTGGTTTCTGTTTGCTGTTTTCCCGCGAATGGGCGCGCAGCGCCCGCGCGCAAAATTCGCCGGGAAGCGATTCGCATAGTCACACCTTTGGTAGTCTCAGCCCGCTTGCGGACTGTGCTATGGGGCCAACCGGTCACCGCTGCGTGGCGGCGCGTGGAACAACCATCCCGACAACGCGCGCGTCGCGGCTCGCAACAACAATCACCCGCACAACGATTGGAACAACAATGGTTTTCGGGTGGCGGGGGCGGTGCATATCTCTCGGCGGCGCCTGCCGGCAGTGCGTGCCCTCTACGGATCACACGCCGAGGCCCAAGAGAGACAGCGCGGTTGCGCCCCGTCCGGCAGTGCGTCGCCGGGCAAATACAGAATCGCTCGGCCCCCTCTGGTACCGCCACAAGCGCGGGAACGTTGGGGCCGGGCATCTTTCTTGCAGGCTAGGCCGCGTGCACACCTATCGCGGTCTCTACCCCCAACTCTGCTCCTTCGAGAATCTGTATCACGCCTACCGCGCCGCGCGCCAGGGCAAGCGCGGCACCGCGCCCGTAGCGCTGCCAGTGGCGCTCGCGCGGATCATGGCAGAGATGTGCCCGGCAGGCTCCGCTGACCACTTAGCCCCATCGCGCCCAACATCTCAGCGTCGGTGGAAAATTTAAACTCCTCCAGGCCCTGCTGCGTGGCCTGGGCCTGCTCGGCGGCCTCCAGGCGGTGCAGGTCGGCCTTGGTGACCACCGGCTTGGGCAGCGCGGCCAGGCGCGGGGCCAGGGCGGCCAGCGCCTCCGGGTTCGGCGGCGGCAGGCTGCGCAGATAGTGCAGCACCGCCAGCGCGCCGTTGGTGCCGTCCTTGCGAGCCGCGCCCACCAGCCCGGTGCTGGCCTCGCGCGACCAGCCGGCCACAAACACATCGTCCAGCGCGTGCCCGGCGTTGGCGTCGTAGACTTCGTAGCACAGCCCGTTGATCGGGTAGCGCGGCGCAGGATGCTTGACGAAGGCGTTGGATTTGACCGGCAGCCCGAAGTGCTCGTCCACCCGGTCGCCGATGGCAAAGACCACCGTGTCGGCCGAGATGGTGCGGAAGACGCCCAGCCCGCGCGCTTTGGTATCCTCGCCCGCCGCCACGAGCGTCGTGTCTTCCACCTCCAGCCCGGTCACGCGGCCGTCTGCGCCGACGATGCGGTGGGGCGAGGCCAGAAAGTCGAGGCGGAAGCGTGCGGCCGAGACCGGGGCCAGCGCGCCCGGCAGCGCCGCCAGGATGTAGGCGCGGGCGTGGGCCACGTCTTGCCCAACGGCCTCCATGATCGGGCGCGCCCGCTCTAGCTCGGCGTCCAGGTCGGCCAGGTCGAGGTTGGCAATCACGTACTCCATCTCCGGCTTGTCGAACTTCACCTCGGCCGGGCCGCGCCGCGCCACCGCCACCACCTCGTCCACGCGCACGTCGCGGATCAGCCAATGGGCGATGTCGAGCATGACGTTGCCGACGCCCACACTCGCCACCCGCCGGCCGATGGCGAAGTCCTGCTCGCTAAAGGGCGGCAGGCGGTTGTAGTGATAGACCAGGTCTTTGGCGTGATAGACGCCGCGCAGGTCTTCGCCCGGCAGCCCCAGCCACTTGGTGCCCTGCGCCCCGACCGTCACCAGGATGGCTTGAAAGCCGAGGGCGCGCAGGTCGGCCAGGGTCAGATCGGCGTCCTCGCCCACGGTCAGGTGGCCGTAATAGTTAATCTGCGGCAGGGCCAGCAGTTGGCGAAACTGCTTGCGCAGCCCTTCTTTCATCTTGTGCTTGTCGGGGTAGATGCCGTACTCGGCCAGGCCGCCGGGCTTGATATCGCGGTTGAAGAGGACGACGTGCGCGCCTTCCGACGCCAGTTGGCGGGCGGCAAACAGCCCGGCCGGGCCGGCGCCGACAACCGCCACCATAAATTTACTGCCGAGATCGTGGGTCAAAAGCTGCCTCCGGCGCTCAGTGGTTGGTCCGCGAGCAGGCGGGCCGGGCCTATTATAACGCGGCGGAGGCGCAGCGAGCGGGATGCGCTCACCCAGAAATTCAACGTCCACATGCCCCCCTCACCGCAACAAGCGCGGGTGAAATCAGCCGAACCGACCCTATCGAAAAATGAAAGGCAGGGAGCAGGCGTTGCCTGCTCCCTGCCTTTCATTTTTCGTCGGCACTTGCACGCGGCTATGACAGAGCGTCGCCCGCCGCTAATATCCGGTCAGGTCACTTTCTTGACGACTTGGCGCCCGGCCTACTCCTTCAGCCCCTCAGGCACGCCGTCGGGAAACTCGGCGGCGATGGCCTCCTCGATGTTGGTGATGCGATTATCCGGGTTGGGATGCGTAGCGAAAAACTCCGGCTGCTGGCTGGGGCCGCTGGCAGCCTCCAGAATCTGCATCAAGCCGATCAGGGCGCGCGGGTCGTAGCCGGCCTCGGTCATCCAGCGCACGCCCAGGCGGTCGGCCTCCAGCTCGTCGTCGCGGCTGAACTTAAGGTTAACCAGTTGGCCGATGAGCAGCGCCACTTGAGCGGTGCGCATCGTCTCGGGGTTGTTGGGGTCGTAGACCGCCAGCACCGCCGCGCCCGTCAGCCCCTCGGTCAGGTTCTGCTTCGCAATCTGCTCGGCCGAGTGGCGCGCCACCACATGGGTGATCTCATGCGCCAGCACGGCCGCCAACTGGCCCTCGGTTTGGAGCTGGTTGTACAGGGCTTCGGTGATGAAGACCGGCCCGCCCGGCAGCGCGAAGGCGTTGATGGTCTCCGAGTCGTCGAGCAGGGTAAAGGTGTAGTCATACGGCGAGTCGGCCGCGCCAGACTGGGCCACCACCGCCTCTCCCACCTGTTCTACGTGAGCCTGGCCGGCGCCGTCATCACTCTGACCGCCGAACTGGGCTTCCACCTCGGGCGCGGCTTGCAGGCCAAGCGCCACCTCTTGTTCCACGGTGATATCAATGTGCTGGGTCTCGCCCGTGATCGGGTTGAAGACTTGCGCGCCAAAATATCCGACCAGGGCGACTACGGCGATGATCGCGCCGACGATCAGCCGCCCCGGCAGCGAGGAGCGGCCGCCGGTGGCCGCGCTTCGAGAATACATAAGCACCTCCTCAAAAGGGTTCTACCGCTACCAGCCCCCACCCTTAGAGGAATAGCACAACCCGGCCCGGTTCTCCACCGCGCCGGGTTACAAATAAAGGTATAGACTTGGGGCGGCTAACGGCGGGCGTAGAGGAAGATGCCGGCGACGGTGACGAAGATGCCCAGGGCGATGCCGGCGGCTTGCAGCAGCCCCAGCAGCGGGCGCTCGGCCCCGAAGTGGCTGCCGATGCCCAGCACATCGGCAAAGCCGGTGGCGTAAGCCATCACCTGGCCGGTGGCCATCAGCCGCAGGCCCACGTCCTCGCGCAAGCGGCGGGGCATGGCCCGGTGGCGGGTGGCATAGGCGTAGATATACGCCCCGGTCGTCATAATCGTGGTGCCGAAGAGGAAGGCGCCGATTTGCAGCAGGCCGATGTCGGGCGTGAGGTCCAGGCGGACGAGGTCGGGAAAGACGCCGATGACGACCAGCGTGAAGCCGAACACCACCGTCGCCACGCCCACACGCGCCAGGCGGCTGGTGCTCAGGCTGGGGGCCGGCGCGGTTGGCGCGGCGGGAACGGCAGCGGGTGAATCCGCTGGGGTCGGCTTGGCGGCCGGTTCCGACTTGCCCGCTTGAGCGTCTGAGGCGGTCATCCCGGCAGCCCCCGGCGCAGCACGCTGATCCAGTTTTGGCCGAGGATGGCGGCCACGTCTACGGCGCTGTAGCCGCGCGCCCGCAGCAGCGGGTCGAGCTTCTGCAAGTCGGCCACGGTGTCAATCTCGGCCGGGACGTGCTCCACGCCAAAGCCGCCGTCGAAGTCGGAGCCCAGGCCCACATGCGCGGCGCTGCCGGTGAGCTGGCAGATGTAGTCAATCATGCCGACCACGTTGGCCAGCGTGACGGTGGCTTTGCCGTGGGCGGCCACGTAGTCCGAGCGCAGAAAGCGGTTGTAGGGCACGATGCCGATCACGCCGCCGGCCTCGGCCAGCCGCATGATCATCGCGTCGGTCAACATGCGCTCGGGGCGCGCAAAGTCTTTGAGCAGCGCGCGCGGGTTGGCGTGCGAGGCGATCACCACCCCCTGGTAGCGGTCGAGCGCCTCCAGGCACGCTTCGTCGGAGGCGTGCGAGACATCTAGGATCAGGCCCAGGCCCGCCATGATCTCGAGCAGGCGGCGGCCTTCGCTGGTCAGCGGGCCAGGCTCGCCGGTGCCGCCGGCGTAGCGCGTGCCGGCCCAACTCAAGCCGATCACGCGAATCCCGCGCGCAAACCAGGCCTCCACCTCTTCCGGCTCGCGGATCGGGTCGGCCCCCTCCATCAGCGGCACCAGGCCCACGCGGCGGCCGGCCTTGTTCGGGCCGGTCCAGGTGGCTAACACCTTCTCCAGGTCGGGGCGGCTCTCGACCAGCACAAACTCGGCGTGCTCGTCGGCCAGCCGGTGATAGTAGTCTAGCTGGCGGCCGGCCAGGTCGTGCGCCTCCTGCGGCGTGTTGTAGGCCAGCCCATCCCACAGCGCGGACTTAAAGCGCGCCGGCGAGGCAAACAGCGTGGCAAAGATCAGCGCCACCTGCCCGTGCAGATATTCGGGCAGGCCCAGCAGGGTGTTGCCGTTGTGGGCCGGGCCTAGGCCGCCCACCTCGGCGGCGCGCGTGTCGGCTACGCTGCGGGTCACATCCCGGCCAAAGGTCAGGGCGTTCCAGGCCAGGTCTTCATGGGCATCAACGATCAGGGGCATTGCACACTCTCAATCCGGCAGGGGTGGTAAGGGCACAAACGGCGCCAGCCGGCGGCCGGCAGCGTCGAGCGCGGGCCGCAGCCAGATGTCCTCAAACTGTTGGGCGCGGGCCACAAACACCGCGCGCGGCACGCTGACGGTCCAGGTCAGCATCTCCTGCAAGAAGCGCCACAGCAGGGCGTGATCCCACAAGGCCGACCACTCGGCGTCGGACCAGCGCCGGCCCAGCAGCCGCGCCACCTCGCGCCGGTAGCGGCCGGCCAGCTTCTCGGCCGGGGCGGGCAGCTCATTGGTTTCCCACTCGGTGGTTTTAATCATCACCACCAGGTCGAGCACGCCCGGCCCAATGGCGGCCAACTGCCAATCGAGCACCACCATGTCGCCGTCGTCGTCGCGCACGATGTTGCCGGCCCAAAAGTCGCCGTGCAGCAGCGTGGCGGGCAGGTCGCGCAGCGGCTGGGCAATCTGCTCGGCCTGAAAGATCATCTGGCCGATGGTGCCCAAAATCTGCGGCGAGTGGGCGATTTGGGGCGGCCACTCGTCGCGCACCACCTGGCCCAGCGCCTGGGCCGCGCTGTAGACGTGCACCTCGAAATCGCGCGACAGCGGCCGGGCCAGCCAGGGATAGGCGGCCAGGTCGTCGGCCAAGTCCCAAAAGCGCTCGTGCAGCCGGGCCAGCAGCACCAGCGCCTGCTGAAAGGTGTTCAGGTCCCACTGGCCGGAGCCCTCGGCCGCCTCCACCGCTTCCAGCACCAGCCAACTGCCGGCCGAGTCGGCGGCGATCAGGGCCGGGGTAGCCATGGGCAGTTGCGCGGCCAGTGAGCGGTACAGCCCGGCCTCGCGCACGCCGGGGTTGGTCAGCGCGGAGCGCACCACCCCCAGCGGCTCTTTGACCACGCAGTCCAGGCTGAGCGTGTCGGCATTGAGGCTGTATTCCACCCGCAGGCCGCGCACGCCCTGCGCCGCGCGGCCGGGCAGGCGCGCTTGGGCCAGCGGCTGCTCGATCAGCGTGCGCACGTGCAGGGCCGGCTCGGCCAGGTAGCGGCGCAGGCCGGCGGTCAGTTCGGCAACCGAAAAAGGCCAGGCCACGGGTCTCCGTTAGGCGTTGGGCAGCGTGTCGGGCGGGGCCATGGTGGATTGCTGGAAATAGAGGCGCACAAACTCCTCAGCAATCTGCCCCGGCTCCACCAGGTCGGCCTTGCCCTGCGACACCAGGTAGTGCCGGTGATCCATCACCCACAGATAAAAGTCGGCCTGGGTGCGGCGCGGAAAGGCCTTGAGGATGTCGGTGCTGCGGATCACCTGAATGACGGGTTGATAGACCGTATCATACCAGTGTTCAACGGCTTCGGTTTCGCCTACGGGGCGCTTGAAATCCAGGCCCATAAAGTAGCGGTGGACGGCGATGTGCTCCAACATGCGCTCGTAGCCGCCCAGGATGGTGACGGTAATGACCGCGCCGGGGCGCAGCCGGTCGAGGCCGGTGCGCTCCAAGAACTCGACTGCCGCGCCCAGCACCTCCAGGTCGTCCGGCTCCAGGTCGGGCGTCACCGGCACCTTCACCTGGCACTCGCGCACCTCGGCGTCAATATATTCCTGGCCCTGCTCGCGCGCGACCGACACGCGGTGGTTGCCGTCTACCACGAAGTAAATCTCGCCCACCTGATACAGCAGCACCGGCGGCAGGCTCACCTCTTCATACCAGGCGCGCGACACGCGCTGCCAGCGGCTGGCGGTGTGGGCCTGGGTGGGCAGGAAGGCCCGGTCGAAGTCGTTGTAGCGGTTGACGCTGCCCACGATCTGGTCGAGGCGCACGGTCTGCACACCGCGATAGATCGGGCCGCCGATGCGCAGCTTCTCGCGCACCTGGTCGAAGGCCAGCAGTTCATTGCGCTTGCCGGTGAGCAGCGCCAACAGGTCGCGGAAGAGGGCTTTGGTGCGCGCGGCGTTGTAGTCGGCCTGGGCGCGCATGCTGTTCAGATCAGGCATGGGGTCATCCTCCTGCCCATTCGATGACGCGATAGGGATAGACGTTGATGACTTGGGTGTCCTTGTAGCGGGTGCTGGTGACCACATCCGACCGGTAGATGTGCGAGTGCCCGTGCAGCAGCAGCCGCGGCCGGAACAGGTCCATGAAGGTGCGAAAGCTCTTAAAGCCGGTGTGGGCCAGATCGGTGTCGTCGTGAATGCCGCGCGGCGGGGCGTGGGTCACCAGGATGTCGAGGAAGCGGCCGTAGCGCAGGCGGTTGGCGAGCAGGCCCGGGGCCAGGCGCAGCAGGCGGCCGTTCATTTCGCCCTCGGTGTATTGGTGCGCCCCCTCGTTGTTGTAGCGCATGCTGCCGCCCAGCCCGGCCAGCAGCAGCCGGGCGGCGGGCGCGGCGCCGGCCTGCCCTAGCTCTTTTAGGGTGGGCGTGACGAGCGGGGCTACGGCCGTGGTGCGGGAGTCTAGGCTCTCGCAGCCCTCGGCCCGGTACACCACGCGGCCGTCGCTCAGGTATTGCTCGGCTTTATCGTGATTGCCGGGCACATAGTACAACGGCACATCGAGCAGGGTGACGATGTATTCGAGGTAGTAGAACGGCAGGTCGCCGCAGCCGATGACCAGCTCCACGTCGCGGAACTGCTGGCGGAGGCGCGGGCTGTAGAGCGTATCCACCACATCGTCGCTGATCGCCAGAATCTTCACCCGGCCGCACCGTCCGCCGGGGGCGCAGGGGTGGGTTCGACCTCCCACTGGCGGCCGTAGTTGGTCTGGAGCTTGGCGAGGAGGGCGGCTTCCAGGTCTATGCCGCTGACGCTGGCGAGTTGCAGCAGGTAGAGGGCCACGTCGGCCAGTTCGCCGGCCAGGGCGGCGGGCGGGGCCTGCTCGCGCCACTGGTACAGCTCCAACACTTCGGCGGCTTCGATGGCGAGCGAGGCGGCCAGGTTGCGCGCGGTCTGCGGGCGCAGGCTGCCGGGGGCGTACCAGCCCTTGGCGGTGACGAAGGCGTGCATGGCGTCGGTCAGGGCGCTGAGGTCCATGGCTGAGGCTTCCTGGCGATAGCGGGGCCAGTATAGCAGACGGCAGAGGGTGGAGGTCAGAGGTCAGAATATAGTTCCAAGTGTTGGGCGGCTGCGAGGCGTGGCTGTCACCGTCGCGACGGGTTCTGATCGCAAGAGGCGCTTGTGAAAGTCGCTATCTGACCGAAACAAATTTTCTAGGGGTGGGTGAGCAAGCCCACCCACCCCTAGAAAATTTGGGGCTGGCCCAAAACGGCTGCGGCCATAAATCTCGGATACACCCAGAGGTCGGAGGTCAGAGGGGGAAATAAAACGGCCCGGTGGATATGAACCCACCGGGCCGGGTGTAACAAGCAGGGGCGGCTAGGCCGTCTTGCGTTTCGTGGCCTTTTTGGCGGCGGCCTGGGGGGCGGGCAGGGCCTCGGCTTGGGTGCTGACCACCGAGTTGTCCGAGCCGTGCTCGTTGGGGTAGTATGCGTCGGCCTGCCAATCGTTGTGCCAGTCTTGGCCGTTGGCATAGTAGCGGTACTGGTAGGTGTGGCCCTCGTCCAGGGTCACGGCCACCGACCAACTGCCGTCGGCGGCGGCCGTCAGCGGGTGTTGGTTGATGCTCCAGTTGTTGAAGTCGCCGGCCAGCGCCAGGTCGGTGACGCCGGCGATGAAGGGCATGTTAAAAGTGACGCGCACCTTGCCGCGCCCCATTTTGCGTTTGGTAGTTGGCATGGCCGGCCTCCGCTGGGCTAAGCCGCCACCGGCTCGGGCACGGCCGCCAGGCGGGCGGCGGCGCGCAGGCCGGCGGCGCGGTCGGTGTTTTCCCAGGGCGCATCAATGTCGGTGCGGCCGAAGTGGCCGTAGGCGGCGGTGCGCTGGTAGATCGGGCGGCGCAGGTTCAGGTCGCGGATGATCGCGCCGGGGCGCAGGTCAAAATGCTCGTTGACCAGCCGGCTGATCTCGGCGTCGTCAATCTTGCCGGTGCCGAAGGTCTCGACGTTGACGCTGAGCGGGTGGGCCACGCCGATGGCGTAGGCGATCTGGATTTCGCAGCGGTCGGCCAACCCGGCGGCGACGATGTTCTTGGCGACCCAGCGCGCGGCGTAGGCGGCCGAGCGGTCAACCTTGGTCGGGTCTTTGCCCGAGAAGGCGCCGCCGCCGTGCCGGCCCATGCCGCCGTAGGTGTCCACGATGATCTTGCGGCCGGTCAGCCCGGCATCGCCCATCGGGCCGCCGATGACGAAGCGGCCGGTGGGGTTGACGAAGATGTGCATTTTGCTGTCGCGCAGCTCGGCCGGGATGACGGGGTAGATGACGTGCTCGATGATGGCGGCCCGGATTTCTTCCAGGCTCATCTCGGGCGCGTGCTGGGTGCTGATCAGGACGGTATCCACGCGCTTGGGGCGGCCGTAGGCGTATTCGACCGTCACCTGGCTCTTGCCATCGGGGCGCAGCCAGGGCAGGGTGTTGTCTTTGCGCACCTGCGCCAGGCGGCGCGCCAGGTTGTGGGCCAGGTAGATCGGCAGCGGCATCAGGGCGTCGGTTTCGTTGCAGGCGAAGCCGAACATCATGCCCTGGTCGCCGGCCCCGACCTTTTCGATCTGGGCTTCGGTCATCTCGCCGGCCCTGGCCTCCAGGGCGTTATCCACGCCCAGGGCGATGTCGGCGCTCTGGCTGGCGATGGCCGACTGCACGCCGCAGGTGTTGCCGTCGAAGCCCTTGGCGCTGCTGTCGTAGCCGATGTCTTTGACGACCTTGCGCACCAGTTCGTCGAAGTTGACGAAGGCGTTGGTGGTGATCTCGCCCAGCACGATGACGAAGCCGGTCTTGGTGGCGGTCTCGCAGGCGACGCGGCTCATGGGGTCTTGCGCCAGGCAGGCGTCGAGCACGGCGTCGCTGATCTGGTCACACATCTTGTCGGGGTGGCCTTCGGTGACCGACTCGGAGGTAAACATGAGTTTGGGGGAAGTCATGAAGGTGCTGCTCATCGAACGGTTCTCCTTAGTAAACAAAAGCCCCGACTCCATAAAACAAGAGAGGGGGCTGAGCAGTTCTGACAGTAATCCCTCTCATCTTCCAGAAAGTGCTGCATCTGCCGGAATTGGCACCCGTGCTGCGTACAGCCGGGTTGTCGAGGCTTCATAGGGCCGGTCCCTCTGCCTCTCTGGATAAGAGTAACGGAATGGAGCTATTCAGTTGATACCGGGATGTTACCACGGGGGGGAGGGGGTGTCAAACTTCGGAAGGCGGAAAAGCTTGGGCCACGAATCGCTTCGCGCGAACTGGAGCGGCAGCAACGCCGGCGGCGGGCCGGGCGGGGGGACCTGGCCGGCCTTTTTATAGTCTGACTGGCAAGAGTATCACTCTGCCGAGGTAGCAAACCAAGAGTTATGACTGCTTTAACGCTGCCTCAACTCTGCTCAGGATCATAATATGCTTTTCCGTTTCGAATGGGGCTTTAGAAAAATATATCTGTTCCTCAATTGGCACATTCGGTCGCGGTCCAATAGTAAATGCTTTTTGAGACAGGGTGATTCCATTCTTGTCAATTATTGGGTCGATTGGGTCAAAATTCAATTGAAACTGCACTTGCTCTAGCGCAACTGTCGTACGCGCCACAGGTGAAGCTGCTGCTAGCAACCCATCGCTGAGAATAATACGGTACATAGGTGTCGGTACTAGTTTGTCCACCGTGAAATCCATGTGCGCGATAATCTCAGACTCGTACGATACGAGTAATGGTTTGAGGTGATCATCGTGAGACGGATTGGTTAGGGAACTCAAGAATTCTAGTGCCTTTTCCACAACGCGATCAACGACATCGGAACTCGCTTCCATTGCGAGGAGGATGCGCCGCTCTTCTACAACGAGTCGGGCAATCGGATAATCACCTGTCTCATCACGAAAACTTCCAGCCTGACCACTAACAGCCCGGTTGCCAGAGTCGTCTCCAATCAATTCGAATTGATTGAATTCAAATACCGAGCCCAGTCTTACAATATTGGTTCTCTGACTCAGGCGTTGTAAAGGAATTTCATCGTGGCGTAATAGGACTATTGCATGACTTACTATGCGTTTGATGTCCATGGAATCAGCCTCACTCAAAGGAAGTGCTAAGTTGGTTCGGCCGCATAGGACCCCGCTGCACGCCACCGATTTGACGAAGCCCTAGTCGGTTCTGACGGAGTAGTCCATGAAAGGGAACCGACAGTCGACAATACATCGGATTGGCCCCTCACTAATATTGGCGCATCAGCACTATCGTCGAGCGTCACAGTTTGTGCTTGTTCTGTCTTCTTGTATCGGATAACTATTGGTACTTCACTGGTGGCGGGGCGAACATGCAACCACACACCAAGCGCGTCCAGGTACTCAGAAATTTTGGCGATTGACTGGCCACTATAGGTAGCACTTTCGAATCGGGACACATTGGGTTGATCCCAACCCAATCTATCTGCTAGTTCCGCCTGTGTCAGACCGGCGGCAATTCGAAGCCTTGACAGCAACTCACCAATATTTTCAATAAGGACACCCTTGTCAAGTGGACCCTTTACAGCCTGCTCTAAGGTCATGTTTGATAGCAACTGATATTCGTCTACTTCCGTCTGCAACAAACGGACTTGTTCAAGTAGCGGAGCTACTTTGAGCTCCCAATCCTTACTATCATAGTCTCGACGTAAATCATCCACTAGGATTCTTAGTTCCCCCAGTTTTGCCAGGGTCCGGGTAAGTTGAGCTTCATTCTTGATCATCTAGCCAACTCCAGATATATAATGCCCTTAGGCTGTTGTCGCTCACGATCCACCTGCCAACCAGACAAAATGTTCTCTATGACTGCATCATTCCAGCCTGGTTTGAATAGCTGTATGTCTAGCTTCATTCTCTTATAGGACGGATTCTTAAAACGCCATTCATTATTTGCAATATCAAAATCGCCAGGAAATACTACTCCTATATCAACGTCGGATGGTGCAAGCTTAAGAGTCACATAGCTACCATCAATATAGAGGCCTGTCGGTCCCATATTGCGGATATCTCTAACATACCTTGTTAGGGAATTAGTCAGTGGACTTCGAGCGCGAAATGAAGAACAGTTAAACCGTTGACTGATCTCTTCGACCGTTGCAGGATAGACCCCAACAGGTAGGTTTCCAAAGTCATCAAATTCGGGCAGCATGTAGACGGAGCCCTCGTCTGGAGTGATCTAGATAATATGATTAGGCTCTTGCCAAATCATATATCAAATTTGATATGACGTCAATTAGATCAAAAAAGCTGTCCCTTGGCTGGTAGTGAAGAACAAGCCAATATTACAAAAAGTTGGGAGAGAATGGATTAGTATCGGGTTAGAAATTTTGTTCGATCTGTCCTCAGATATTCTCTTTCGCGTTTTGCGAAATACACCAGCCAAGCGTAGCCAACCATCGACTCAACCTCCCCGCCCACCCCCGTTCGTCAGCACTCCAATCACGCCCGGCGCATCGGAGTTGAGCATGGGCTTGGGATGCAGGTTAGGCTGCAGCGTAAACCCCAGCCGTCGTATCAGGGCAATCGAAGCGGTGTTGCGGCTGCTGACGCTGTTGACGATGCGGTTGACGCCCAGCCGGGTAAAGCCGTGGCGCAGCAGGGCCCGGCCGGCCTCGGCGGCGTAGCCTTGACCCCAATAGGCGCGGCCCAAGGCATAGGTCAGCTCTACCTCGATGACGCCCGGGTCGCTGCCCACGCGGTAATCGGGCGCGTCGGGCAGCACGATGTAGCTGGTATCGCCTGTGGGGGCGTAGCGCTGCAAGGCCACCGTGCCCAGCAGCGTGTCGGTGGCGGCGACGACAACGGCCAGAAAGCCAAACGCCGCCCCGGCCTGCGCCACTTTGGCCGCAAAGCTCTCTTGGATTTCCGCCAGCGTGCGCGTGCGGCCGGCCCAGGCCACGGCCACCTCCGGGTCGGCGTAGAGCAGCCGGTGCGTCTCTTCCAGGTCGCCGGGCGCGAATGGGCGCAGCCGCAGGCGCTCAGTTGTCAGTGTTTCCATGTTCGCCCACGTACTCCCCCCCGTTCTCCGCATAATACGCCAGCGTGCGCGCCAGCCCGTCGCGCAGCGGCACGCGGGGCCGCCAGCCGAGCGCGGCGTGGAACTTGGCGTAGCTGCCGTAGTAGTCGCCGATGTCTATGGCGGCCTGCTCCGGCGGGAAGGGCACCAGGCGGCTGCCCCCTGCCCCGTGCAGCTCGATCAGCAGCGCGGCCAGCGCCGCCAGCGAAATCACCTCGTCGCCGCCCAGGTTGTAGAGTTCGCCCACCGCCGCCTCGCTGGCGGCCGCCAGCAGCAGCGCCTCGACCGCGTCGTCCACGTAGGTGAAGTCGCGGCGCTGCTCGCCGTCGCCGTAGATCAAAATCTCGTCGCCCTCCAGCAGGCGGCGCAGCCACAGCCCCAGGAAGGTCTGGCGCGCGTCGGCCACCCGCATGCGCGGGCCGTAGGTGTTGGTCAGGCGCAGCGCGGTCGTGCGCAGGCCGTAGGCGCGGTGGTAGACCAGGTGATACCACTCGGCTGCCACCTTATTCACGCCGTTGATGTCCACCGGGTCCACCGGGTGCTGCTCGTCCACCGGCAGGTAGCGCGGGCGGCCATAAATCTGGCGCGTGCCCGAGTACACCAGCCGCACGCCGGGGTTATGGCGGCGGCAGGCCTCCAGCAGCACCAACTGGCTGCGGCCGTTGATGTCGAGATCGGTGTACGGGTCGCGCATCGAGTCCAGGTGGCTCACCTGCCCGGCCAGGTTGAAGAGGTAGGCCTGGCCGCGCACCAGCCCGTCCATCAGCGCGGCGTCGCGCACATCGGCCTCGTGCACCATCACGCGCCCCTCGTAGCCCGCCAGGTTGAAGCGCCGCCCACCGTAGGTGGGGATGAGCGCATCCACCACCGCCACCTGCGCGCCCAGGTCGGCCAGGCGGCGGGCCAGGTTGCTGCCGATGAAGCCCAGCCCGCCAGTGATGAGCACCGCCTGCCCGGCAAAGACGGCGGCCAGGTCGGTCACACCGGCCCCTGTGTGGGCGCCGCCCCCCGCAGCGCCCACCACAACTGCGCCAACTGCACCGCCGTGCGCGCCAGGCGGCGGAAGTTGAAGAACTGGCTGCCGCCGTAGGCGCGGTGGTAGTGGTGCACCGGCACCTCGGCGTAGCGCGCCCCGGCCAGGTGCAGGCGCTTCACCAGCTCCACCGCCAGCGTGCCGCTGGTGCTGGTCAGCGGGGCGTAAACCAGCAGCTTGCGGCGGAACAGCCGAAAGTCGCAGTCGGTGTCGCGCAGCGGCAGCCCGAAGGCCAGCTTGACGAAGTGGTGGTACAGCCCGCCGATGATCAGCCGGTGCAGCGGGTCGCTGCGGGCGATCTTGTAGCCGTTCACCCAATCTATCTCCGGGCCGGCGGCCTCGGCCAACTGCACTAGCTCGTGCGGGTCATACTGGGCGTCGCCGTCGGTGTAAAAAATCCACTCCTTGGCGGCGGCGCTGAAGCCGGTGCGCAGGGCCGCGCCATAGCCACGATTGTGGGGATGGGTGATGACGCGCAACTGCGGGTAGAGCGCGGCCAGCGCCGCCAGCACTTCGGCCGTGTAGTCCTGCGAGCCGTCGTTGACCACCAGCACCTCAAAGTCGTCGGTGACGCGCGGCAAAACCTGCATCGCCACCAGGATCATGCTGGGGATGGTGCCGGCGTCGTTATAGGCCGGAAACAGCGCAGTGACGCTGGCGAGCCGAGGCATGGGGGAGCGGCCGGCGCCTAGTAGGCGTTCCGGTCGTCAATCACGCGCAGGAAGGTGCGCAGCAGGATTTTGATATCGAGCCAGATAGACCAGTTCTCGATGTACCACAGGTCGTACTTGGTGCGCTCGTAGATCGAGGTGTCGCCGCGCAGCCCGTTCACCTGGGCCCAGCCGGTCATGCCGGCCTTCTCGTGGTGGCGATCCATATAGCGCGGCACCTGCTTGCGGAACTGCTCCACAAAGGCCGGCTGCTCGGGGCGCGGGCCGACCAGGCTCATCTCGCCCAGCAGCACGTTGATCAGGTTGGGCAGCTCGTCGAGCGAGAAGCGGCGCAGCAGCCGGCCCAGCCGCGTGCGGCGCGGGTCGTCCTTTACGGTCCAGCCGGGGCCGTGCGCCTCCGAGTCGAGCCGCATCGAGCGGAACTTGAACATGCGGAACAGCCGCGCGTCTAGCCCCATGCGCTCCTGCGTAAAGAAAGCCGGGCCGGGCGAGTCGAGCTTGATCAGGATCGCCACCAGCAGCAGCAGCGGCGAGATCAGCACCAGCCCGACGGCGCTGCCCACCAGGTCCATGCCGCGCTTGAAGGTCAGCTTCCAGCCGCGCAGGGCCACGTCGCGGATGCTCAACAGCGGCAGGCCGCCCAGGTCGTCAATCGTCACGCCGGCCGCCATGATCTCGAACAGCGTCGGGAAGACCTTGATGCTCACCCGCTCGCGGTGCGCCAGCGAGATCAGGTTCACCAGCGTCTCATCGTCCGCCTCGGGCATGGCGATGATGACCTCATCAATGGTGTGCTCGTCAATCAGGCGCGGCAGGTCGTCGGTGACGCCCAGCACCGCGTAGCCGCCCACCTCCGGCGGCCCGTCTGGCCCGTTGATCACCCCCAGCAGGTGATAGCCCAGGTAGGGCGAACCCTGAATCTTTTGCAGCACCAGTTGCGCGGCGTCGCCGGTGCCGATGACCACCACCCGGTCCTGCACAAAGCCCCGCGCTTGCAGCAGCCCGCGCAGTTGGTGCAAAATCCAGCGGCCCAGGCTGACCAGCAGTGCGCCCAGCACCCAGGCGTAGAAGATCATCGCGCGCGACAGGTTGACCTCGAACACGCTGTTCTTGAGCGTGAGCGACGCCACGGCCACGGCCAGCAGCGTGCCGAGCGTGACGCCGGCCGCCACCGTGTAGAACTCGTCCACGCGCGAGGTGGCGCGCACCAGGTGGTACAGCCGCAGCAAAAAGAACACCAGCACCCCGGCCGCCACGAAGATGACGATCACCGGCACGTAATCATTCAGGCGCTGCAGATCAACCGGCTCCTGCGGCCAGTTGATGGTCAGCCGCAGGCGGTGGGCCAGGGCAAAGGCCAGCGTCAGCGCCAGCAGATCGCTGACGAACAGCAGCACCGAGAACAGCGTGCGGAAGCGGCGGGCATCCATGCGGGGTTGGGGGCGCGGCTAGGCCGCTACCGGCGCGGCGGCGGCGCGGCGGGTGAAGCGCTCGCGCAGCCGGGCCCATTGCAGGTTGAGCCAGATGCCGGCCACGACCAGCGCGCCCAGCCAAGCCGGTGTGGCGGCGGCGTAGTGCTTGCGGTAGAAGTACAGCATGGCCTCGTGGAAGGCGATTTGGGCCTTGTGGCTCTGGCGGCTGGCGGCGCGCTTGATGTGCAGCACCGTCACGGCCGGGTTATAGCGCACCTGCCACCCGGCGCGGTGGATCGCCATGGCCCAGTCCAGGTCTTCGCCGTACATAAAAAAGGCCTCGTCCAGCAGCCCGGCCTGGCGGATGGCCTCGCGCCGGACGAGCATGAAGGCCCCGACCACCGCGCCGACCTCGGTTTCGACCTCCGGGCTGAGGTAGGTCAGGTTGTACTGGCCGAAGCGGCGGCTGCGCGGGAAGAGGCGGCTCAGACCCAACATACGATAGATAAAGGCGTCAAATTCCAGGCTGCGGCGGCAGGCCAGGTCTAGCTCGCCGCTGGGCAGTACCAGCTTGGGGCCGGCCGCCCCACAGCGCGGGTGGGCGGCCATATAGGCCAGCATATCAGCCAGGGCGGCGGGCGGCGTCACCGTGTCTGGGTTCAGCAGCAGCGCAAAGCGCGGGCCGTCGTCCTGGCCGGGGCCGAAGCCCAGCGCGCGCAGCCCCAGGTTGTTGCCGGCCGCGTAGCCCACGTTGGCCGGGCTTTCTAGCACCTGCACTTGCGGGAACTCGGCCCGCACCATCGCCGCCGAGCCGTCGGCCGAGGCGTTGTCTACCACGCACACCGTGTAAGTGGCCGGCCCCTGCGCGGCATAAACCGAACGCAGGCACTCCCGCAGCAAGTCGCGCGTATTCCAATTGAGAATCACAAGGCCAAGATCAACAGCCACCGGGTTACCTGTCGCGGGTTCGGGCGAATTCTAACATAGAGGCTGGAAGGGACAGGCGGCCGGTGGCGGCCTACCCCGCCTGCGTCGGCAGGTAGGGCATGGCGGGGCCGGGTTGGCCCAGGCGCTCGGCCAGCGCGGCGCGCAGCGCGGTGCGGTCGTCCCAGGCGTACTCGGTCGCGCCAAAAGCCATAGACTGCTCGTGGCCCTTGCCGCAGGCCAGCACCAGGTCGCCCGGCTGGGCCAGGCTGACCGCCAGGCGCAGGGCCGCGCCCCGGTCGGGCACGCGAAAGAAGGTCTGGCCCTCCACCCCGCCCTGCATCCGCGCCGCGCCGGCCATCATCTCCAAGATGTCGGCCAGCGATTCGGTGCGCGGATCTTCGGCCGTCAGCACGGTCAGGTCGGCCAGCTCGGCGGCGGTGGCGGCCATCAGCCGGCGCTTCTCCACATCGCGCAGGCCGGCCGAGCCAAACACCGCAATCAGCCGGCCGCTGGGCGCGAGCTGGCGCGCCGTTTGCAGGGCGCGGCGCAGCGCGTTGGGCGTGTGCGCGAAGTCCACGATGGCCGTAAAGGGCTGGCCCAGGTCGAGGCGCTCCATACGCCCCGGCACGCCCGGCAGCGCCGCCACGCCCCGCGCCGCCGCTTCTGGGTCCATGCCCAGCCCGCCCACCGTGGCCGCCAGCGCCGCCAGCGTGTTGCTGACGTTATACGCGCCCACCAGCGCCGTCTGCACCGGCTGAGCCAGCCCGCCCGGGCCGCGCACGGTGAAGGCCGCGCCGGCCGGCGCGTAGCGCAGCGCGTCGGCCCAATAGTCGGCCGTAGGTGTCAGGCCATACGCCAGACGCTGCACGCCCGGCGCGGGTTCCAGCAGCCCGGCCAGATAGGCATACGAGGCGTCGTCCACGTTGAGCACGGCGGTCTTGGGCGGGCAACCGGGCTTGGGCACCGCCCCCGCCAGGCTGGTGAACAGCCGGCCCTTGGCGGCGCGGTAGTTCTCGTAGGTCTTGTGGAAGTCCAGGTGCTCGTGCGTGATGTTTGTTACCACGGCCACATCGAAGGCGCAGCCGGTGACGCGGTGCTGCGCCAGGCCGTGCGAGGTCACTTCCAGCACGGCGTGGGTCAGCCCGGCGGCCACCATGCGCGCCAGCAGCGCCTGCGTTTCGAGCGCCTCCGGGGTGGTGACGTGAAAGCCGGTGTCCAGGCTTTCGTCGCCGATGACGGCGCTGACGGTGGAGATCAGCCCGGCGCGGTGCCCGGCCGCCAGCAGGATGCTGTGGATCAGGCTGGCGGTGGTGGTCTTGCCGTCGGTGCCGGTGACGCCGACCAGCACCAGCCGCTGGGAGGGATGCCCATGCCACGCCGCCGCCAGCCAGGCCAGCGCCTCGCGCGCGTCCGGCACGACGATGGCGGCGGGCGGCACGGTGCCTTCGGCCTGCGCGGCCTCAGCCACCACCGCCGCCGCGCCCCGCGCCAGCGCGTCGGGGATGAAGCGCCGGCCGTCAAAATACTCGCCCGGAATGGCGACGAACAGCCCGCCGGCCGTCACCTGGCGCGAGTCGGCGGTGAGACCGGTGATCTCCGGGTCGGCGTCAGCCGGCGGCGCGGCGTAGCGGGGCAGCGCAGCCAAGAGGGCAGAGAGGCGCATGGGGGCATTATAAGGCCAGCGGTAAGCCTGGGGGGCTGAGGGGATGCTGCGTTAGGGGACTCCAGGGGAGGCAGAGGGCGTAGGCAATCTGACGCAGGGCCTGACGTGGCAGCAGGTAGTCTGTCTGTCGCAGCCGTGTCAAAGTGCCGACGAAAATCGAGACGGGGCAGGTCAGGCCCTGCCTGACCTGCCCCGTCTCGATTTTCGCTACGGTCGGTTCGGCTGATTTCAATCGCGCTTGCTGCGATGAGGCGGCCCGCCGACGTTCCGCTCTCTGCCGACTGCCGCCTGCTCTGCGAAGCGTGCCGACTGCCACTTAAACGCAAAGGGCGGCAGCCACTCAGCGCGACTGCCGCCCTTCAGATGTTGCAGTAAAGCCCTACGGCCGCAGGCTGGCGCGCAGCCCTTCGAGCCGGCCGGACACCGAAGCGTCCACCACCTTGTCGCCCAGGCGGATGATGATGCCGCCCAGGATCGCGGGGTCAACGCGGAAGACCACCGCCGGCGAGCCGCCCAGCTTGGCGACCACATCGCGGCGCACGATGTCTTGCTCGGCGTCGGTCAACGGCAGGGCGCTGGTCACCTCGGCGGCGTTGCCACCCACCTGCTCGCCTTCCAGCATGGCAAACTTGCCGCCCTGGATGCCGCTAAAGAACTCCTGGATCAGGCTGTGCTGGCGCTGCTCATCCAGCGCCGAGCCGATGACCTTCTGCGCGGCGGCCAGGGCCAGCGCGGCCACTTGCCCGCGCAGGTCGGCCAGGATGCGGTTGCGCTCCAGCGCGCCGTCTTCCTGCGCCGCCTTGAGGATGCGGGCGCGCTCGGTCTCGGCGGCGGCGCGCACATCGGCGGCGGCCTTCTCGGCCCGTTCGGTCGCCTCGCTCACGCGCTTGTTGGCCTCAGCCTGCGCGGCGGCGATGATCTTGGCCGCGTCCTTCTCGGCGTTGGCGCGAGCCTCCCCGGCGATGCGGGCGTCTTCCAGCCCCTGCGCGATGCGCTTCTTGCGCTCCTCCAGCAGGTTGACGATCGGCCGGTAAGCCCAGGCCCACAGCACAATCGCCACGATGATGAAGTTGAAAAGCTGGACGACGAAAAAACCCAGATTGATGCCTAATGCTTCCATGAACCGCTCCTTAAGCCGCGAAGATGATAATCAGCGCGACAGCCAAGCAGTAGATGGCGACGGCTTCGGCAAAGGCGATGCCCAGGATCATGTTGGTCTGGATCGTGGGGGTGGCGTCGGGGTTGCGGCCCATGGCCTGAACCGCGCCGCTGGTCACGATGCCGATGCCGGCGCCGGCGCCCACCGCGCCGATCATGGCCAGGCCGGCGCCAATGAAGCGCATGGCGTGCAGGAAAACTTCGGGATAAGCGGGATCCATGGTGTAGTGTCCTCCGAGTAAAAGGGGGCTAAGAATTAATGGGCGGGTGCAGCGGCAGGATGCTCACCATGATCCTCGTCCCCGTGATGGCTGACGGTGGCTTGGCTCATAAACACCAGGGCCAGCATGGCGAAAACGTAGGCTTGGATGATGCCCACGAAGATTTCGAGGGCGTAGAGAAAGCTCGGCACGACCACGGCCGTGAGCGCGCCGACGATGGATAGCAGCAGCGCCCCGGCGAAGATGTTGCCGAACAACCGGAAGCCAAAGCTCAAGACCTTCGAGAACTCGCTGACCAGCTCCAGCAGGCCGACGCCGGCGTCAATCACGCCGAAGAACGGGCGAGTGATCATGCCGCCGGTGTTGAAGAACTTGCCCAGGTAGCGCGCCCCCAGCGCCCATACGCCCATCACCTGCACCATCACCACGGCGATGACCGCCAGGGCAAAGGTGAAGTTCAGGTCGGTGGCCGCGCCGCGCAGGAAGGGCACCAGCACGCAGCTGGTGCACAGCCCGGCCGCGTGCTCGCCCTCCGAAGCAGCTTCTGTCCCTTCGGCATATTCCACCGCTACCGGCGCCGCGCCGTTCGTGGCGTAAAAACCGGGGATGATCTGGACCGGGGCATAACCTTGATGGTGGCCGTCGGACTGCTCCAGCCAGCCGATGGTCTCAAAGCCGGGGATAACGCGGATGATGTTGGTCATGAAGACCAGCAAGAAGATCGTCGCCATGATTGGGAAGACCTTGCGCGCCCACTTGCCGGCCGTGCTGTCGGTGGCGTTCCACAGGAACTCGATCAGGAACTCCCAGAAATTGTAGAAGCCCTGGGGCACCAGCTTGCCGCTTTTCACGTAGCGATAGCCGGCGAAGGCGCAGATGAACAGCAGCAGGTCGGCCACCAGCGTTGACAGCAGCGTGTTGGTCATCCAGGTCACGCCGTGCCAAACCGGCTCACCGGGCAGCACCACGGCCGGGCTAACCGGCGTGAAGGTGCCTTTCACGCCGAACGCCAAGACGCCGCCCCCCACAATCAGAGCTAGAACAATCCAGCGCTTGAACCCAAATCTACGCGGCTGCGTCGTCGTCGCGGGCGATGTCACGATTGCGTTCCTCCTTGCCGCCTGGCGTTTTAGCTTGCGTCCGGGCCGCCCGATGAATGTCGGCCACCGCCCGCAGCGCCACGCGATAGATGATGTAGAGCAGAGCCGGGAAACTTGCCAGCAGCAACAGCACCGTAAATAGCGGTTTGGTGCTGAGTAAACGATCTAAGTATACCCCGCCAAACAGCGCCCCCACGATGACCAGCAGGGTCAGAACCGCCACCTGCGCAATCACCTTGAAGGCCAAGGTGAACGAGGCTTGCGCCGCTTCCACCTGTGCGTCGGTCGTCTTATCCTCCAGGGGCATCTTGTTTGAGAATTGTATCACAGACGGTCAAAACGGGTCAATGCCCGATTGACGCGCCGCCTAGAACAGGCTCCCAGCAGCGGCATCGGCCCAGGTGAACCACGGCCCGGCCAGCGTGCCGATGAGGATCACACCCAGGGCGCACAGCCCCAGTGCCAGCGCATACGCGCGCGGGATGGCGATGGCCTGATTGTCACGCTCCGAGCGGAACAGATACACCACCTTGAGCACGGTCAGATAGTAGTACAGGCCGATGATGGCGTTCAGCACGCCGATCACGGCCAGCCACACCTGCCCGGCCTCCACGGCGGCGGCGAAGATGAAGAACTTGGCAAAGAAGCCGGCCAGCGGCGGCATCCCGCCCAGCGACAGCAGCCCGACCATCAGCGCCAGCGCCAACCCCGGCGAGCGGCGTGACAGCCCGGCGTAGTCGGCGATCTCGTCCGAACCGATGGCGCGGCTGGCCAGGATGATCACGCCAAACGTCGCCAGGTTGGTGACGGTGTACATCAGCAGGTAGAAGATGATGGCCGTAATGCCGGCCTGCGACATGGCGGCCAGGCCGATCAGGGCATAGCCCGCCTGCGCGATAGACGAGTAGGCCAACATGCGCTTGATGTTGCGCTGGGCCAGCGCCAGGGTGTTGCCCAGCGTCATGGTAAAGACGGCGATGACCGCCACCAGCGGCCCCCAGTAGCTCTGCACCGCCGGGAACACCACCAGCAGCACGCGCACCAGCACGGCGAACCCGGCCGCCTTGGAGGCGACCGAGATAAAGGCCGTGATCGGGGTGGGCGCGCCCTCGTACACATCCGGCGACCAGAAGTGGAACGGCACCGCCGAGACCTTGAAGCCGAACCCCACCAGCACCAGCAGCAGCGCCACCAGCAGCGGCGCGGTCGGCACGCTGCCGCCCAGCAGGGCCGCGCTCAACTCGTATAGGTTGGTCTTGCCGGTGAAGCCATACAGCAGGCTAAAGCCGTACAGCATGACGCTGGACGTAAACGCTCCGAATAGGAAGTACTTGAGGCCCGACTCGGCGCTCTTGTCGTCTTCGCGCAGGAACCCGGCCAGCAGGTACAGCGCGATGGAGGTCGTCTCCATCGCCAGGTAGAGCATGATCAGGTCGCCGGCGGCGGCCATGAAGTTCATGCCGATGACGGCCCCGATGACGATGGCGTAATACTCGCCCTTGCGGCCCACCCCCGGCGAGTCTACCGACAGCAGCGCCACGATCAGCCCGGAGAACAGGAACAGCAGCCGGAAGAAGAAGGTCAGCGCGTCGTTGCGCATCATGCCGCCGAAGATCAGCGCGTTCTCGGTCCCGGCCGGCGGCTGCGAGAAGATCAGCGCCACCACCGCCGCCAGCGCCAAGCCGCCGGCCGTGATGAACCCCAGGTTGCGGCGGCGGCTCTCCGGCCAGATGATGTCCAGCGTCATGACCAGCGCGGCCACCAGCACCAGCACGATCTCTGGCAGGATGGGCAGTAAGGTGCTCAGACTGAGCGTCGAGGTCGTCATTTATTGCACTCCGAGCAGCGCCAGCACCGGGCGCACCGCCGAGGCCACCAGCGGCGCGATGATGGCCGGATAGACGCCGATCACCACCATCAGGCTGGTCAAGATCACCAGCGCCGTCTTGTCGAGCACGGTCACATCGCCGACGTGGTGCTCGAACTCGGCCGGCAGGTCGCCAAAGAACACCCGCTGCACCGCGCGCAGCACGTAAGCGGCCGTGACCACAATCGAAACCGCCGCAATGACGGCGATCAGCGGGAAGTACCAGGGCTGCTGCGCCAGGGTCGCGAACCAATCCGGCAGCCCGATCACGTCCAGCGCTTTGGCCTTCCAGACGCCGATGAAGATCGGCAGCTCGGCCACGAAGCCCGACAGCCCCGGCATGCCCATCGAGGTGAAGCCGCCGATGATAAAGGCCACCGCCACCCAGGGCATTTTCTTCGCCAGGCCCCCCAGTTCGGGCATCTGGCGCGTATGCGTGCGGTCATAGATCATGCCGACGCAAGCGAAGAACAGGGCCGTCATCACGCCGTGCGAGAACATTTGCAGCCCGGCCCCGGTGTAGCCCTCCAGGTTGAGGGTCGTCAGGGCCATCGCCACCAGCCCCATGTGCGAGACCGACGAGAAGCCGATCATATACTTGAGGTCGTTTTGGTTCATGGCGATAAACGCGCCGTAGACCACGTTCACCAGCGCCAGCAGCACGATCCAGGGGGCGTGAAAGCGCGCGCCGTCCGGCAGCAGCATCACGCCCACGCGCAGGGCGGCGAACGCGCCCAGCTTCATCAGCACCCCGGCGTGGAACATGGACACCGCCGTCGGCGCGGCCACGTGGCCGTCCGGCGACCAGTTGTGGAACGGGAAGATGCCGCCCAGCACCGCGAAGCCGAAGAAGACGAACGGGAAGGCCATCTTTTGGAAGTTGGTCACCAGCCAGGGCAGGCCGGTGAACGGGTTGTTGAGCACCACGTTGAAGTCGAACGCGCCGGCCTGCTGGGCGGCTGAGATCGCCAGCATGTCGAAGGTGCTCTCCCCGGTGAAGTTGCGCACCGCGTAGAACATCGCCAGCGCGCCGACCAGCGCGATGACCGAGCCGATGAAGAGGTACAGCGTCAGCTTCATGGCGGCGTACTCGCGCGTCTTCACCCAGCCCCAAATCGCAATCAGCAGGTACATGGGGAAGACGGCGATTTCGTAGAAGAAGAACAGGTGGAACAGGTCGAGCGCCACGAAGACCCCAAACACGCCTGTCGCCAGGATGAACAAGAAGGCGAAGAACTCACGCGGCCGGTCGTCCACGCCCCACGAGATCAGCACGCCGGTCAGCATCACCACCGCCGTCAGCAGCACCAGCGGCAGGCTCAGGCCGTCGCCGCCCACGAAGTAGGTGATGCCAAACTGGGGGATCCAGGCGTAGCGCTCCATGTACTGATAGCCGCCCAGCGCCTGGTCGTAGCCAAAGTAGGCAAACAGCGACAGCAGCGTGGCGAACAGGCCCGCCGCCAGCGCGACCATGCGCACTTCGGTCTTGCGCTCGGCCGGGATGAGCAGGATCAGCAGCCCGGCTGCCAGCGGCGTAAAGGTGATGACGGATAAGATAGGAAAGGTCATAGAAGCTACTCTCGAAGCCGCAGGTCAGGCCATGAGCCGAGTAATGGTGTCGTTGATGACGCTGACCAGCCACATGGGCCAGACGCCGTTCACGACCAGTAGCGCCATCAGCGGCGCCAGGGCGACCACTTCACGCGCCGAGATTTCCAGCCGGTGCCCCACCCAGCGCCGGTTGACCGGGCCATACAGCGTGGCGCGCACGCCCTTGAGAATGTAGGCCCCCGTCAGCAGCAGCCCAATCATCGCCAGCGCGGTGATGAGCGTGAAGATCGGCCAGGTGCCGCGCACGACCATAAACTCAGACACGAAGCCGGCCAGGCCGGGCAGCCCCAGCGAAGCCACGCTGGTAAAGATCAGCAGCCCGCCGAAGACGGGCGCCAGCGGGAACAGCCCGCCAAAGTCGTTCAGGTTGCGGGTATGGGTGCGGTCGTAGATCACGCCCACCAGCAGGAACATGCCGGCCGCGCTCAGGCCGTGGCTGAACATTTGCAGCACCGCGCCGTTGGCGGCCATGATGCCCGAAGCGCGCAGCTCGGCCGACGGGCTTTGCGAGGCGTAGGCGGCGGCGGCGATGCCCAGCACCACGAAGCCCATGTGGTTGATAGACGAGTAGGCCACCAGGCGCTTGAAGTCGCTCTGGCCGAACGACGCCAGCGCGCCCATGATGATCGCCAGCAGCCCCAGGATCGCCAGCACCCAGGCGAACTGAGCCGCCTCCACCGGGTAGAGCGGCAGCACCAGCCGCAAGAAGCCATACGCGCCCAGCTTCAGCAGCACCCCGGCCAGGATCATCGAGCCGCCGGTCGGCGCTTCGGTGTGGGCGTCGGGCAGCCAGGTGTGGAAGGGCCAGATCGGCACCTTGATGGCAAAGGCCAGCGAGAAGGCCCAGAAGGCGATGGTGCGGACGGTGGCGGCCGGGATGCCGTAGATGTTGCCGGTCAGCCCCGGCCAGCGCTCGAAGGCTGTCAGCATGTCGAACGTGCCCAGCGTCAGGCCGATGGTCTGGATCGCCAGCAGCAGCCCGACCGAGCCGGCCATGGTGTAGATAAAGAACTTGAACGAGGCATAGCGCCGGTTGGCGCTGCCCCACAGGTTGATCAAGAAGTACATCGGGATCAACCCGACTTCCCAAAACAGGAAGAACAAGATCAGGTCGAGCGACAGAAAGACGCCCAACATGCCCGTTTCGAGCATCAGGAACAAGACCATGAAGGCCTTGACCCGCTCGGTGATGTTGAACGAGAACAGCAGCGCCAGCGGCGCGAGGATGGTCGTCAGCAGCACCAGCGGCAGGCTGATGCCGTCCACCCCCAGGTGATAGTTGGAGTTGATGACGGCGAACCAGGCGTAGTTCTCTTGGAACTGGAAGCCGGGCGCGCCGCTGCTGAAGCGCAGCCAGGCGTAGATCGCCAGGCCGAGCGGGAACAGGCTGCCGAGCAGCGCCGTCCAGCGGATGACGGCCACCTGCTCTTTGGGGATAATCAGCACGATCAAGGCCGCCGCCAGCGGCGCGAACAGGATCAGGCTGAGGACGTTATTCTGAAAAAGAGCATCCATTAGGTTATCGCCTGTAATAACACTTTAGCGTCCTAATCCCGGCAGCAGCAGCACCGCGCCCAGCACCACCACAATCGCCATCACGATCAGCAGATACTGCTGAACCTTGCCGGTCTGGATGATGCGGAAGGCGCGGCCAAAGCGGTTGACGCTGTTGCCCACCAGGTCGCCCGAGCCGTTGACTACGGGCAGGTCGAAGTAGTCGCGGAAGACCTGCCCCAGCCGCATGGAGGCACGGCCGATCAGGTGCAGCGTGCCGTCAATCAGGCCCTTATCCAGCCAGACCGAGGCGAAGGTTTCCGACAACCAGTAGGCCGGGCGCACCAGCACCGTCTCGTAGACTTCGTCGAAGTAGTACTTGTCGCGCAGCACGCCGAACATCGGCCCCAGCAGGCGCTGCACCGGGTCTACGGCGTCCTTGCGATAGTGGCGGTAGGCCAGCCAGCCCAGCAGCAGGCCGCCCAGCGCCACGATCAGCGAAGTCCACAGCGCGATGGGCAGGAAGGCTTCGGCCGGGGGGTGCTCGATGAGCGTGCCGCCCAGGTACTCGTGGAACCAGTTGGGCAGCAGGCCGCCCAGCACCGGGAAGCTCTCGGGGATGCCGACCCAGCCGGCGGTGACGGCGAAGAAGGCCAGCACCACCAGCGCGATCAGCATCGGCACGAAGATCGAGTCGCGCTCGGTGGCGTGCTCGGCGGCGGCGGTGCGCGGCGCGCCGTGGAAGGTGAGGATGATCTGGCGCATGGTGTAGAAGGCGGTCAGCAGCGCCGCCGCCGCCAGCCCGAAGAAGACGAACCACTGCCCGCCCTCGGCCGCGCCGCCCAGGATGGCGTCTTTCGACCAGAAGCCGGCGGTGATGAACGGGAAGCCCGACAGCGCCAGCCCGCCGATCAGGAAGGTCCAGTAAGTGATGGGCATTTTCTTGGCGAGGCCGCCCATGTTGAACATATTTTGCGGGTCAAAGACCGGCGCGGCGGCGGCGTGTTCGCCATGCGCGCCGTGCGCGGCGTGGCGGTGGCCGTGCTCAACGCCGTGGATGACCGAGCCGCTGCCCAAGAACAGCAGCGCCTTGAAGAAGGCGTGTGTCATCAGGTGGAAGGCGGCGGCCACGTAGGCCCCCACCCCGAGCGAGGCAATCATGAACCCAAGCTGCGAGATGGTCGAGTAGGCCAGCACCTTCTTGATGTCGCTCTGGGCGACGGCGATGGTGGCCGCAAACAACGCCGTAAACGTGCCGATCGCCGCCATCGCCAGCATCGGCGGCGTCAGCGGGTGGCCGTGCTCCCAGCCGGCCGAGAGCAGCGGGAACATGCGGATCATGGCGTAGACGCCGGCCGAGACCATCGTGGCGGCGTGGATCATGGCGCTGACGGGGGTCGGGCCTTCCATCGCGTCTGGCAGCCAGACGTGCAGCGGGAACTGCGCGCTCTTGCCGATGGTGCCGGCGAACAGCAGCAGCCCAACCACGTGCGAGACCATCAGCCCGGTGATGACGCTGGGCGTGGTGGCGAGCTTCAGCAGCACGCTCGGGTCATGCAAGATGTCGCGGAAGTTGAGCGTGCCGGCCTGCGCGTACAGGTAGACGATGCCCAGCAGCATGAACATATCGCCCACGCGCGTGGTCATAAAGGCTTTGACCGCCGCGCGGCGCGGGGTGATCTGCTTGGGGTCGGGGTAGTCGCGGGCGTGCCAGAAGCCGATCAGCAGGAACGAGCACAGCCCCATGATCTCCCAGCCGACGAACAGCAGCAGCAGGTTGTCGGCCACCACCAGCAGCAGCATCCCGAAGGCGAACAGGCTCAGGTAGGCGAAGAAGCGGCTGTAGAGCGGCTCGACGCCGTGCGGCGGCGTGCCCGGCTGGTCGTGGCTGTCGGCCGCCTTGCCATAGTTGCTGTAGCCGACGCTGTAGATAAAGATTAGCAGGCAGGCCAGCGAGACGAAGAACAGCATAATGCCGGTTAGCGGGTCAACCAGCGTGCCCATCGTCAGCGGCGTGGTGCCGGTGGCAGCGTTGCCAAACGGCAGCCAGTCAAATTTGATGCCGAAGATGTCAATACCATGCCCAAAATCATGCACGCCCAGCGAGTTGAAGAACACAATCCAGCTCAGCACCCACGAGACGCCCATCAGCCCGATGGCGACCGTGTGGCTGAGGAGCTTGCTGCGGTTGGTGAACAGCACAATCAGCGCAAACGCCAACAGCGGCGGCAGCGGGATGAGCCA
>Ga0163153_10001880_pt1 | contig 32154 bp, 24 predicted proteins | sample OliLakLV19MP6IB1_FD_148629 | JGI IMG/M metagenome (GOLD analysis project Ga0163153, IMG submission 148629) | Freshwater microbial mat bacterial communities from Lake Vanda, McMurdo Dry Valleys, Antarctica - Oligotrophic Lake LV.19.MP6.IB-1 | ecosystem: Environmental > Aquatic > Freshwater >... | reverse complement strand
AACTCAATTTGGATCGACTGTCCCGCACTTTGGAACTTGATCTTTTCGGCCACTGTTTGGTGAAGCGGACTGTCGTCCGGCGATTGGTTCTTTTTCATCAATCCCAATCACTTCCCAAACGGTGGCCTTTTTCAACTGCATGGATACGGCTAAGTGGAGGATGAAGGCCGGGTTTCACCTTAGCTGGCCGCCAGCAGATCGTTCAAATCGAGGCGGGCGGTCATCATGGCGAGACCACCTTTCGCGTCGCGCGGCCACTCGGCCTCGGGGCGGTCCCAATAGAGTTCGACGCCGTTGCTGTCGGGGTCGCGCAGGTAGAGCGCCTCGCTCACACCGTGATCGGAGGCGCCGTCGAGCGGGACCTTGGCGGCGATGAGCCGGCGCAGGGCGTCGGCCAACGCGGCGCGGGTGGGGTAGAGGATGGCGGTGTGAAAGAGCCCGGTGTGTCCCGGGGGCGGCGGCGTGCCGCCGAGGCTTTCCCACGTGTTAAGCCCGATATGGTGGTGGTAACCACCGGCGGAAATGAACGCGGCCTGCGCACCGAATTTTTGCATGAGCTGAAAGCCGAGCACGCCGACATAGAAGTCGAGGGCGCGCTGGAGGTCGGCGACCTTCAGGTGGACGTGGCCGATGCGGGTTCCGGCGGCGATGGGCGGATTGGTGGCGGTCATGCGGGCAGGCTAGCCAGGGTTCGGACGAACACAAACTGGGTCACCACTAATGGCCACTCATGCCTCACTAATGAGGAAAGCCGATGGTAGATTGGTTTGGTGTAGGTTGGGCTTTATGCCCGACACGGGGGACGCAGGATGTCGGGCGTAAAGCCCGACCTACAAAGTCTCGAAGAACCCAACGACCTCATCATCTGAAAAGCCGCAAAACCATATTTATTAGCTCAATTAGGGTGGATTGGTGGTGCCAAAAAATCCGGGCATTGCAGAGCGGGGCAAGCGATGCACACTGGCGGCACTCCCATGCAAAAGTTTCTCCGCCTTGAATTCATCGCGAGCAGCCCGGATGCCGGGTTGCTGGTGCTCCGGCTCTGGCTCGGTGGGTCGATGTTGTGGCTCCATGGTTGGGACAAGCTGGCGGCGCTGTTCGCCGGCAAGACCGGCTTCCTCGATCCGCTCGGCCTCGGTGAGGTCCCGAGCTTCCTGCTCACCATCCTCGCCGAGGTGGGGTGCTCGGTGCTGCTCGTGCTCGGTCTGTGGACGCGCTGGGCGGCGCTGATCCTGGCGTTCACGATGGGCGTGGCGTTCTTCATTGTGAGCAGTGCTTCTCTGGCCAAGGGGGAGCTCGCCTGGCTTTATTTCGGCGGCTACGTGGCGCTTTTCGCCGCCGGCGCGGGGAAGTTCAGCGTGGATAAGAAGTAGGCAGGTGAAATCGCCTGCAAGCAGGTTCCTCCAAGGAAATGTCCGGCGGTGGGGAAATTCACGCCCCGAGGCGGGCGGCGGAGGCGTTGGCGCTGAGTCCGGGCCGCTCTATTAACCGGTAGGTCACGGCGGTGGCGGCCAGGGTGGCGAGCATCGTGACCAGCAACTGCAGGCTGTTGTTGCGGGTGGCGGGCAGCAGCCCCAAAGCCCAGCTCGTCGCCATGATGACGGGAGTGTGTACCACGTAGAGGCTGTAACTCACTTCACCCACCTGGCGCATGAAGCGGCCCGGCGCGGAACGGCCGAACGGGGGATGATAGGTTTCGCGGCCGACCATCCAGAGCAGCAGGGTGGCGAATCCCAGAGCGCGCACCAGCTGGACCACGACATACCGGGCGGGAAAATCGGGCGCTTCCCGCAGCAGCAGGAACAGTCCCCAGGTCAAAACGGGAACCCACCCCGACAGGGCCCGCTGCCTCCGGAAATGCCATTCCGCTGCGAGCATGCCCAAATACCAATACGCCCCCATGATGAGCGGGGTGCCGACCAGCCAATTAGGGGAAACATGGGGCGCAATCAGCTCCGCAGTCTTCTGGAGAATGATCAGTCCAGCCAGAAGCCAGCCCCAGCCGAACCGGCGGGTGCCCAGATAAAGCAGGGGATAAAGGGCGTAGATCGTGATTTCGGAGGCGACGGTGTTGAGTGACCAGTTCCCCAGGACGACGTCCCCGGGCACCAGGCCATTGAGGGCGAACACCCGTCGCACGAGATCGAGCCAGTTGCCGGTGGCATGGAGTTGCAGGATGGGGTTGGGCGACGGCCAATTGTTTTGCAGGCAGAGAAAACCGACGCCCAGCAGCGCCCCCCACCAGTAAACCGGCAGGATGCGCCGCGCCCGGCGTCGGAAATAGCGACCCCAACCGGATTCGGAACGCTGCGCACGGGATGCATGGATGCAGAAGCCGCTCAGCACGAAAAAACCGAGCACGGCGGGGTGAAGGCCGCCGCTGTCCCATGTCAGGCTGCGAAACACGGCGTAAACGGTGTTCAGGCTGTCGAGGAGCAGCCGCTCTGCCTCATTCACGGGCCGGAAGTTGGCCCAGACCAGCCAGTGCGTGAGAAAGACTGACAGCGCGCACGCGCCGCGAAAGATGTCGAGCGAATCGAGGCGCTGGCCGGAATTGGGCGGGGCAGCTCCGGTGGACTTTGGTCGAGTCATGCCCGCGGGCGCCGGGTTGGGCGAGTCTGATCGGAGACCCGGCCGGCCTAGGTCTTCGCGCTGTTGTCGCAGGTGATGTGCGCCCGCCGGCGCTGGGCGGTGTAGCTGCGAATCTGGGCCGCGAAGGTCTTGTTCTTCACGAGGAGGGCGTTGGCCGGCTGGCCGGCGGCGTTGCTTTCCTCGGTGGCCGCGGCCGTGGCGATCAGCACCAGCAGCTCCGCCTTTTCCGGCAGGCGCTGCGCGGGGAAACGGGCATGGGTCGCCAGCCAGCGCAGGGTCTGTTGAAAGGGAGGTTGGGTGGTCGTCGTCACGGACGGAGAGTGCAGGGAGGCGGCCGGCGGAGTCAACCGGAGTTCTGTTTAACCACTAATCTACACTGGTTGATCACTAATCATCGGACGGAAAAGGCAGGTTCGGCCAACACCAAGAGACTCTGGTTCCGTTGTTTGGATTAGTGCCTGATTAGGGGAGATTAGTGGTGAAAAATCCCCGAGCTTTGGGTTGCACCGGCCGGGTCGGGGCCTACGTTCGACCGTTCCCATGGCCTCTTTGCTCAATCTGCTCGACGTCAGCCTCCACTTCGGCGGCCCCGCGATCCTGGAAAAAATCAACTTCCAGGTCGATTCGGGCGAGCGCGTGTGCCTGCTCGGGCGCAACGGCGCGGGCAAGTCCACCCTCATGAAGGTCATCATGGGCGACATGAAGCCCGACACGGGCGACGTCTTCCGGCCGTCCGGCGCGGTCTACCGCCGGCTCACCCAGGAAATCCCGACCGACCTCACGGGCACGGTGCATGACATCGTCGCCGCCGGCCTGCGGCCCAATGACGACCACCATGAGGAGGAGTGGGAGCGCGACGTTCGGGTCGAGGACCTGATCAACGCCATCCGCCTGCCGCCCGCGCAGGAATTCTCCGCCCTCTCCGGCGGCCTGAAGCGCCGCGCCCTGCTCGCCCGCGCCTTGGCCGCGCAGCCCGACCTGCTGCTGCTCGACGAGCCGACCAACCACCTCGACCTCGAGTCAATCCTATGGCTGGAGGAATTCCTTTTGGAGAAGAAGCCCACGCTGCTCTTCATCACCCACGACCGCGCCTTCCTCCGCAAGATCGCCTCGCGCATCGTCGAGCTCGACCGCGGTCGCCTCGCCGGCTGGGCCTGCGACTACGACACCTACCTCGTCCGCAAGCAGGAGGTGCTCGAGGCCGAGGAGCGGCAGCGCGCGCTCTTCGACAAGAAGCTGGCGCAGGAGGAGGAGTGGATCCGCCGCGGCGTGAAGGCCCAGCGCTCCCGCGCCACCGCCCGCATCAACGCCCTGAAGGACATGCGCGCCCAGGCCCGCGCGCGCCGCGACCGCGTCGGCAACGCCACCATCAAGGTCACCGAGGCCGAGCGCACGGGCGTGAAGGTCATCGAGGCGGAGAATGTCACCTTCGCTTGGGGCGACGGGAAGGTCGTCATCCGCGATTTTTCCACCGTTATCCAGCGCGGTGAGAAGATCGGCATCCTCGGGCCCAACGGCGCGGGCAAGACGACCCTGATCAAGCTCCTGCTCGGCCAGCTGCAGCCGACCACCGGCTCGCTCAAGCACGGCACGAACCTCGAGGTGGTCTATTTCGACCAGTTGCGGGCGCAGATCGACGACAACAAGACCGTCGCCGACAACATCGCCAACGGCAACCCGACGGTGACGATCGAGGGCCACGCGCGGAACGTCATCAGCTACCTGCAGGACTTCCTGTTCGAGCCCGCCCGCGCCCGCACGCCGGCGCGCGTGCTCTCCGGCGGCGAGCGCAACCGCCTGCTGCTCGCGCGGCTCTTCACCCAGCCCGCCAACGTGCTGGTGCTCGATGAGCCGACCAACGACCTCGACGCCGAGACGCTCGATCTGCTCGAGGACCTGCTCGTGGAGTTCCAGGGCACCTTGCTGCTCGTGAGCCACGACCGGGAATTTTTGGACGAGGTCGTGACGAGCACGCTGGTCTTCGAGGGCGACGGCCGGCTCGGCGACTACGTCGGCGGCTACACCGACTGGCAGAACGAGAAGAAGAAGATGGCGGCGCGTGCCGCGCCGCCGGCCAAAGGTGGAGCCCGGCCTCCGGACGGGCTTGCGGCGACCGCGGGGAAAAACCTGTCCGGAGGTCAGGTTGCACCAGCCAAGGCCAAAAAACTTTCCGGCAAGGAGCAGAAGGAACTGGAGACCCTCCCGGCGAAGATCGAGGCGCTCGAGCTGGAACAGGCCGAGCTCACAGCGAAGCTCGCCGATCCGGCGTTCTACAAGAAGGAAGCCGCAAAGTTTGCCGCAGTGAAGCAGCGCCTGGAGACGGTCGAGAAGGAGCACGCGGTGGCGTTTGCCCGCTGGGCAGAGCTCGAGGCGGCGCGGACCGGGTAAGGCCCGTTGCTCCCAGCGGATCTTCAGGGACGGGCGGTTGAGGGCAACCGCCCCTACCGTTTGGAATTAGCTCGCGGTATCAAACTCCTCCGGGCTCGACTGGGGGAGGCTCATGCGCTTTGCTGCGAACCGTTACACCTGTTTCGCCCTTCCGGGCCGAACCTCAACTCCGCACACACATGTCCTTGATTCTCTTCTTCACGGTGCTCGCGATTGTCGCGCTCGGCGCCTCGTTTGTCCTCGCGCTGCCGGCCGCCGGCCGCGGCGCGCTGATCGTGCTCGCGTTCTCCCTCTTCGGCTTCGGCCTCGTGGTCGGCTCGTCGGTGGTGATCGACCAAGACGAGGTCGGCATCGTGCACAAGCAGTTCTTCGGCAAGCCGCTGCCGACCGGCCAGATCATCGCCCGCGACGGTGAGATGGGCCCGCAGGCCGAGATCCTCGGCCCCGGCTGGCACTTCGGCTACTATCCCTTCACCTATCAGGTGCGCATCGACCGCGTGATCAGTGTGCCGTCCGGCCAGGTCGGCTTTGTCACCGCGCGCGACGGCCAGCCGCTGCCGGAGAACGAGATGTTCGCCCCGGTCTGGGACAGCGCGCAGGATATGCTCAATCCCGCCATCTTTCTCGCCAAGGGGGGCCGCCGCGGCCCGCAGACCACCATCCTGACGCCCGGCACCTACCGCTACAACACGGCGCTGCACGAGGTCACCGCCATCCCCGCGATGCAGGTGGCGGCCGGCACGGTCGTGGTCATCAAGAGCAACTCCGGCAAACGCTGGACCGCGGCTGAAGGGGTGGGCGATACGGTCAATGGCGTCCCGCTCGTGCCGCGCGACCATATCGGAGTCTGGGCCGAGCCGCTGACGCCCGGCGGCTACTACCTGAACACCAACGCCTATGTGCCGACCGTGGTGAAGACCACGCAGCGTACCTATGCTTATCAGGCCGCGAACGCCCCCCGGCCCGTCGGGGCCGCGACCGCTGCCGCCCGCATGGCCAAGAATGCCGCGGGAGTCGCCGCGTCTTCTACGAACAATGACTGGTCTGTCTCCGTCCGCTCTAAGGACGGCTTCTCCTTCCCGGTCGACGTGCGGGTGGCCTGCGCCGTCGAGGCCAAGAACGCGCCCTACCTCGTCGCCCTGCTCGGCAATCCCGACGCCATCATGCAGGACGAGCAGGAGGACGAGAAGCTGGAGGTGCTCGAGGCCCGCATCATCCTGCCGGCCGTCCGCGCGATCTTCCGCAACGTCGCCGAGACCATGAACGCGCTTGAGTTCGTCAACCGCCGCAGCGAGATCGAGGCCCTCGCGACGCAGCGCATCACCGCCGAGCTCGCGCGCTATCGCGTGACCTGCGACGGCGTCTATGTCGGCAATATCCACCTCGACGCCAGCCCGGCCGGCCAGCAACTGCTCGCCACGCAGACTGACCGCGAGGTCGCGGTCAACCAGGAGAAACTCTACACCCAGCAGAAGCAGGCAGAGGAATCCCGCGCGAAGCTGGTCCGCGCGCAGGAGGAGGCCGAGCAGCAGCGCCAGCTCGCGGCTGCGGAATACAAGGTCCGGGTCGAGGGCGAGAACGCCAAGTCGCAGGTCGCCCGCGCCAAGGGCGAGGCCGAGTCGCAGATCATCATCGGCGAGGGCCGCGCCAAGGCCTACAAGCTCCTGGTCGAGACCCTCGGCCAGCAGCAGGTCGCCCAGCTTGAGCTCCTCAAGCTTGTCGTCGAGGGCAAGGTCCAGATCACGCCGCAGGTGATGGTCAACGGCGCCGGCACCGGCGGCACCACGGATGCCCTCATGGGCACCATCCTGCGGCAGGCCCTCCCGCCGGCCCCCGCCAAGTAACCTTCAACCGGAGTAATTCCCCATGCGTCTGCTCATGTTTGTTTCCGCTCTCGGCATCCTCATCAGCATCGCCGTGCTCATCATCGTCCTCATCAAGGCCAAGAAGGATGAGACGCCGCCAAAGATGCGGCGGCCGCACGACGAGAATTAATGCAGGGCGGGTAGCCCATTCGTCGGCCTGGCGTTTAACCCGACCCACCCCGGCGCTTTGCGCCATCAGCCTTCGCCGGGCCTATGGCTGCCAAGCCCCGCTTCATCCGGAACGATGCAGGAGAACCCGCAACTGCTCTGGGCAAACGAAACCGAGTAGCGGCCGGGGTGGGCAGCCCGCTCGCGGGCGCTTCCCGGAGCGCGAGCAAGCTCGCTGGCCCACATCGAACTGCATCGTTCCGGCTTCATAGAGGGGACCCAAACCACCGCTAGCGAAGATCCCCTCTATGAAGAGGGGTGCCCGCAGGGCGGGGTGTGTAGGTTCAGGCGGCGGGAGCAGGCGATCCCGCCCTACAGTTCACGGCTGCTTGGCCGGCGGCGGATTGTTGCCGCGGCGGCGCGATGACATCGCCGCCTCTTCCTCGGGGGTGAACTTCGGGAATTCCGCGGGCAGCTTGTCTCCCACGAGGCCGAGCATGGCGATCGTTTCCAAGCCGCTTTGCGAGGCGCCGTTGGTGCCGGCGAATCCTTCGTCGATGGGATTCAGCGCCTCGGGTCCCTCGACCCGTTGCAACGGGCGGTTGCGGCCGGCGCAGCGGCCCGTGCGCCGCAGGGCGTTGACGCCGGCCTGCAGGAAGGCCTCGTTCTTGGTCTTGTAGTAAACGTAGGAGGCCAGGCGGCCGCCACGGGCCACGTCGCGGCCATCGACGGTGAGCAAGTCGATGATATGGTCGCCGTGCATCGGGATGACGGCCCGAACGCGACCGGTGTCGATGAGGAAGGTCGTGTCGCTGCGGCGGACGGTGACGGCGGGACCGCCAAGGGCGACGGTGGTCGTGGCGACGGGAAGGAGTTTCAATTCACCGGTGGTCTCGGGCCCGGCGACGGTGGCGACCCCGACCCGCTTAAGCGAACCGTCCGGCCTGTAGGCCAAGGGCCAAGTCTGCACGGGGAGGGTGTGGTTGTCAGCGGTGATGAGGGTGAAGGCCTGCGTCTTCGGCACTTCGCCGCGCGGCCAAGGCACACCGAAGCTGACGCCGGTGGTCAGCGGGGCGGGTGTGTCGCCGAGCCATTTGATCGGAACCGGCTGGCCAGGGGCGGCGTGCGCGAACACGGCGAAGAGCGAGAGCACGGCGAGGAGCGGGCGAAGCGGGGAGGGGTGCATGGGGATGGGGACGAAACCTGAGACCTGAAAGCGGAAACCTGAATGGAACCAGGCGAGGGAACAGGGATAGACGGGACCAGCGGCGACCGGATTACACTCCGGAGAATTCGTCCGGTAATAATGGGTTCGCGCCCGACGGGCGGCGCGGTCAATGGTCCGTCATGGAATTCCGCAAACTCGGTGCCTCCGGCCTGCCGGTTCCCGTGCTCACGCTCGGCACTGCCACGTTTGGCGGAGCGCCACGGTTCCAGAGCTGGGGCACCACCGACGGCCGTGAGGCCACGCGGCTGGTGGACATTTGCCTCGAGGCCGGGCTCACGATGTTCGATTCGGCGGACATCTATTCGGACGGGCTCGCCGAGGAGGTGCTGGGGGTCGCCATCAAGGGCCGGCGCGACCAAGTGCTTATTTCCACCAAGGGCACCTTTCGGTTTGGCCCCGGCCCGGATGACGTGGGATCTGGCCGCAAGCACCTGACCAAGGCGATCGAGGGCAGCCTGCGCCGGCTCGGCACGGACTACATTGATCTCTACCAGCTGCACGGCTTCGATGCGCTGACCCCGATCGAGGAGACGCTCGAGACGCTCGACGGCTTCGTACGCGCCGGAAAAATCCGCCACATCGGTTGTTCGAATTTCTCGGGCTGGCACCTGATGAAGTCCCTCGCGATCTCGGAGCGCCGCGGATGGGCGCGCCATGTCGCGCACCAGACCTATTACTCGCTCCTCGGCCGCGAATACGAGTGGGAGCTGATGCCACTCGCGCTCGACCAGCAGGTCGGGGCGGTGGTCTGGAGTCCCCTCGGCATGGGCCGGCTGGGCGGCAAGGTCCGCCGCGGCCAGCCGCTGCCGGCGGTCAGCCGGCTGAACGACCGGGCCAACGACCCTTACCTGCCGCCGGCTGAGCCGGAGTTCATCTATCGGATCGTCGATGGGCTGGACGAGATCGCCAAGGAAACGGGCAAAACCGTGCCGCAGATCGCCCTCAACTGGGTGCTGCAGCGGCCGACGGTGGCGACCGTCATCATCGGGGCGCGCGACGAAAAACAACTGCGCGAGAATCTGGCGGCCGCCGGCTGGAAACTGACGCCGGCGCAGATGGCCCGGTTGGATGCCGTTAGCTCTAAGCAGAAGACTTATCCCTACTGGCACCAGGCCGGCTTCGAGCGCAACCCGCCGCCACTATGAAGCGCCCGATCGCTCTGTTTCTGCTCCTGCTGTGCGGCTGGGTCGCGACGGGCTCCGCCGTGGAGACCGCAGTCACCATCACGCCGGAACTCCGGGGCGTGTGGGCCAAGCCCGATGCCGGCTGGAATGGGCGCACCGTGATGCTGCTCCACGGTTTTGCCGACGACATGGACGGGGCCGGTGACCTGACCCGGCGGCTCGCGCTCGAACTGTCGGCTCAGGGCATGGCGAGTCTGCGCATCAATTTCCGCGGCGAGGGCGACAAAAAGCGCACGGATATCGAATCCACTTTCGCCACGCGGTTGGAGGACACCGCCGCGGCCTATGCCTGGCTCACCGACCAGCCCGGGGTGAACGCCAGCCGCCTCGGTGTGCAGGGCTGGAGCCTCGGGGCCTCCACGGCCATCGAGATCGGCGCGCAATACCCGCAGTGGTTCCGGTCCATGGCGCTGTGGTCGAGTCCGAGCGGCGACCAGTTCGCCATGTATCGCGAAAGCCCGACCGCGCAAAAGGCGCTGCGCTACGGCGTGGCGACGGAGGAGGTACCCGGCTGGAAGAAGATCACGACGAAGCGTGAGTTCTACGAAAGCTTCCGCGGCCTCGACCTCGACAAGTCGCTCGCGAAGTATCCCGGGGCTTTTCTGACGGTGCGCGGCACCAAGGATTTTCTGCCGCAGCATGACGAGGCCTTCCTGCAGATCGCCACTGGCGAACTGAGGGAGAAACTGATCATCGAGGGCGCCGACCACATCTTCAACGTCTTCCAGCCCGAGCTCGGGCACGCGACCCGCGCGGTCGAGGCGACGGTGGCATGGTTTCAGCGGACGCTGTGAACGCAGCGGGTAGGGCGCGGACTCCGCTCCGCGCCGGGATGCAGCACCGATACGGACTCATGCAGTTGGCCAAACTTCCCGGGCAGGGCTGAGAAAACTGAATGATCTCAAGGTGGGCCAGCCCGCTCGCGGGCGCCCTCAGAGCGCGAGCAAGCTCGCTGGCCCACAAAAATCAGGACTTCGGCGTCAGCGGGGTGGAGTAATAGAGGACAATGTAGGTGGCGGGGGTGGGCCGGCGTTGCGCAGCGCGGTGGTGGCGCGGGCGGCCAGGAAGAAGACTGAGCCTTGGCCGGCGGCCTGCGTCTCGCCGGCGATGTGCATCTCCACGAGGCCTTCCTTCACGATGATGATCTCCTCCTGGAGGTGCCGGCGCGGCTCGCCGCTGTGCTCGCCGGGGTTGAGCGTGGTGATATGGCAGTGCGCCTTGTCGCGGCGCTCGCCCTTGGCGGTGGGGGTGACGGGCATTTTCTCCCAGTCATAGACGGCGGACGTGAGTTTGGCGGCGGGCTGGTCGCCGGGCGGGGCGAGGGGCGTCTGGGCGAGCAGCATGGAGACAAAGGCTGCGCAGGCGGCGAGGAGGAGGGCTGACTTCATGACGGAGTGGGGTGGGCGCTGAAGCGGGGATGGCACCATTGCCGGCTCGAACCTAGACGAGCAAAGCTGTCCCGAAGTTGCAGGGCGATGCAAAGAAAGCTCGCCCCGTTAGCCACGAAATCCGGCATGAGCGGTGGCACTAAATGGTCGCCCGGCCGCGACACGGGTTGGGTCAGGGGAAAGGCTTCAGGCGCGCATACGGCGATCTTCCTCAAGGTGGATGATTTTCGGGCGGACGGAAGGAGCCGGTTCATGGGGTTGCGCAACGTTGCCACGACTGACCCGGTCCAGACAAGGGCCGCGCCGTTCACATCGTAAAGCAGCGGCCGGGTGGCCGGCTCGGGACTTGTCACCGCGCGGCGGGCGCCACAGTGTCTGCGCTCCTTCATGTGGATCCTGATCAGATTTGGGTTTGTCGCCTTCTTGTTTCTGGTGCGCATGGTTTGGCGCCGGCAGGGCGTGGAGCAGCGGACGCTATATGGGGAATACCCGCGGGTGTTGCTGACCAAGTCGAAGAACGTCGGGAGTGGCGCCGACCGGCAATCGGTGCTGACGAAGCTTTTCTGGGGGCTCGAGGTGCGAACCCCGCTGGTATTCTCGTTGCATCATGAAACCAGCTGGGACCGGGTGGTGAAATGGTTTGGGTTGGCCCGGGAGGTGCAGACCGGCGACGCGGAGTTTGACCGGGAGGTGTATGTCACGGGCGATCATCCGGCGCTGCACCGGTTGCTCGCGGAGAACCCGCGGCTGCGCGGTGCCATCCGGCAACTGCTGGCCCGGACGGCCCGGCGCATTTTCAGCGACGGCCACCGCCTCTGGGTGGATTCCGCGGAGCTTTCGCACGCTTCCAACGAGGAACTGCAGACGCTGGCCATGATCGCCGGCATCCTTCGACGGGAGGGGCCGCCGGGCCGCTGGGTGTTCGACCGGTTCCTGTGGACTGCGATGCTGGTCGAGGTGCTGGTGTGGTCGGTGGCGTTCTACGGTGCGCCCGGCGTGATCGAACAGCTGCATCGTTGGTATGTGCTCGGGCAAGGGCCGGAATATTTTGACTTATGGGCGCTGGCGAAGGCCGGACTGATCGCGGCCGGGGTGGCGTTGGCGGGGATGTCCGTGCTGGTGGTGCTGCTGTTGCGCGGCTCTTCGCGCGGGCACCGGGTGCTGGCGGAGTGTTTCCTGGTAATGCTGTTCGGGCTGCCGTTCGCCGGTATCCAGGCGGTGGCGGACTTCAACCGGAGCCGGGATCAGGCCGCACCGCAGATGCAGGAGTATCGCATCGCGGCGATCGAGACTTACGTGCCAGGCGGCAACTGGATCAGCGAAGGCAGAAAACACCGAAGGGCCTTTTGATATGTTACGGGCTGCGGCTGGAGCCACTGAACGCCGGAGCGCCGCGGTTTATCGGCCCTTATTGGGTGAAATACCAGGTGCATTCACGGGCGCGCGAGGGTGACCGGTTGACGTTCCTCGTGCGGACCGGCCGGCTGGGCATTCCGTGGATTGATTATAAGCCCCGCCGCTGAGGCGGCGGCACTCAGGACTTGGTGGGCAGCGGCAGCTTGAATTCCTTGAGGATGGCTTCGATCTTGCCGGCGAGATCGGCTTCAGGATCGCCGGGATGCAGGCCGGCGTGGCGGACGGTGCCATCGGGCGCGATGATGGCGACAAAGGGAATGCCCTCGATGCCATAGGCGGGGTTGAAGACCGGCTCGGCGCTGAAGGCCACGTTCCATGTCATTTCCTTGGCCTTCATGAATTCGGGCATGAGGGCCATTTCCTTCGCGGGTTCGCCCTTGGTATCGATTCGCGCCCCCATGTTGGCCACGAAGCCTTGGATGCTGGTGACGCCGATGAAGGCGACCGGCGAGCCCTTGAAGTGCGCGACGTGCTCGCGGACCTGCGGGAAGGAGGCGATGCAGGGGCCGCACCACGTGGCCCAGAAATCGAGGACGACGACCGAGCCCTTGAGGCCGGAGAGGGTCTTCAGGCCCACCTTGGAGGACCAGGTGAAATTGAGTTCCGGCGCGGGGCTGCCGATCAGGGCGGTCTTCGCGGCTTGGGCTTTTTCCATCTGCGCCAGCTCCGCGAGCATCGGCTCCACGTTGTTGGCGGGTTGGGTGCCGGGGAAGTCGCGCTTGAGCGCCAGCAGCAGCTCGCGGGCCTTGGGCATATCCTCAAAGACCTGGATGAAGAGGCCGGCGCGCATCAGGGCGATGCTGGCCACCATGTCGGTTTTGTGCGCGCCATACTTCAGGAGCAGGGCGTCGAACTGCGCGAGCTCGGGCTCCAGCGCCGCGGCCGTGCGCTGGCCGGCCTGGAGCTTGGTCTTGATCCGGGTGACGAGTTCGCCGAGGTCGGCCATGGCCTGGTCATCGACCGAGGGCGTCGCGGCGGCCACCGGATCGGCGGGGCCGGCCAGCTGGGCGGAGGCGGGGGAAAGGAGGGAGGCGCCGGGAAGGAGCAAGGCGAGGAGAAGGCGGAATTTCATGGGGAGGAGATTTGCCACAAAAACCGCGGAAAGCGCAAAGACTGATTTTCGGGACCCGGATTATTTAACCACTATTCCACACTAATCGGGCACTAGGAAATATTAAATAATACTATAGCCGTTCTGATCGTTATAGCCCGGGTCGTTGACCCCGGTCCGGGAGGAGAACCCAAACACCGGGGTCAGCGACTCCGGCTACAGTATTGGGAGTATTTTCAAACCTGGCTTTTCGTGGGCCAGAGAGCTTGCTCGCGCCCGAACTGCGCCGGCGAGCAGGCGGCCCACCGTGACCGGATTGGCTTAATCATAGTTTGAAAACACGCCATAGTGAAACCGCACTAATATCGGACCGGATTAGTGGGTCATGAGTGAAGATTAGTGATTAAAAAAAAGAACCCGCCGGTGAGGGCGGGTTCGAGAGAGGCGCGAGCGAGCTCGCTGGCCACGGGTTACTTCTTGGTGTCGGCGATGGCCGCTTGGGCCGCCGCCAGACGTGCCACGGGGACGCGATACGGGCTGCAGGACACGTAGCTGAGGCCGAGCTTATGGCAGAACTTCACCGAGTCCGGGTCGCCGCCGTGCTCGCCGCAGATGCCGAGCTTGATGTCGGGGCGGGTCTTCCGGCCCTTCTCGATCGCGATCTGCATGAGCTGGCCCACGCCAGTCTGATCAATGGAGGCGAAGGGGTTCTTCTTCATGATCTCGGACTCCTGGTAGGCGCCGAGGAAGGAGCCGGAGTCGTCGCGCGACATGCCGAGGCAGGTCTGCGTGAGGTCGTTCGTGCCGAAGCTGAAGAACTCGGCCGTCTTCGCGATCTCGTCGGCGGTGAGGGCCCCGCGCGGGATCTCGATCATGGTGCCGACGGTGTAGCTGATCTTCACCTTCTTCTCGGCCATGACCTGCTTGGCGACTTCGTGGACGAGCTCGGTCTGGAGATCGAGTTCCTTCTTGAAGCCGACAAGCGGGATCATGATCTCGGGCCGGGCCTTGAAGCCGGCCTTCGTCGCATCGGCCGCGGCCTCGAGGACGGCGCGGGCCTGCATGGCGGTGATTTCCGGATACTTGATGCCGAGGCGACAGCCGCGGAAGCCGAGCATCGGGTTGAACTCGTGGAGCTCGTGCACGCGGTGCATGATGCGTTCGACCGGGATGTTGAGCTTCCGGGCGAGATCCATCTGCGACTCCTTGGAGTTCGGGAGGAACTCGTGCAGCGGCGGATCGAGGAAGCGGATGGTCGCCGGGAAGCCCTTGAGGGCTTTGAAGATCCCGTAGAAGTCGTCGCGCTGGTAGGGCAGGAGCTTGGCCAGGGCGGCCTTGCGGGCGTCGAGCGAGTCGGCGAGGATCATCTCGCGCATGGCGTCGATGCGGTTGCCCTCGAAGAACATGTGTTCCGTGCGGGTGAGGCCGATGCCGACGGCGCCGAACGCCATGGCTTGGGCGGCCTGCTCGGGCGTGTCGGCATTGGTGCGGACCGACAGCTTGGTGGCCAGGGCGCACCATTTCATCAGCTGCACGTAGCTCTTGAACTTCTCAGTGGCCTGGGCGGCCTTGTCGCCGTGGAGCAGGCCGGAGATGATCTCGGACGGGGCCGTCTTGATCTGGCCCGCGTAGACCGTGCCGGCAGTGCCGTCGATCGAGAGGAAGTCGCCTTCGCCGTAGGAGGCGCCGGAGACGGTGACGGTCTTCTTGTCGTAGTCGACCTGCAGGGCGGCGGCGCCGCACACGCAGACCTTGCCCATCTGGCGGGCGACGAGCGCGGCGTGCGAGGACACCCCACCGCGGGCGGTGAGGATGCCTTCGGCGGCGATCATGCCGCGGAGATCTTCCGGGGACGTCTCGACGCGGACGAGGAGGACCTTTTCACCCTTCTCGGCGGCGATGACGGCGCGGTCGGCGTTGAAGTAGATTTTGCCGGTGGCGGCGCCCGGGCCGGCGGGGAGGCCGGTGGCGATGACGGCGGCCTTCTTGACCTCGCCGAGGTCGAAGATCGGAGCGAGCAGCTGCTCGAGCTGGTCGGCCGGATTGCGCATGATGGCAGTTTTCCAGTCGATGAGCTTCTCCTTCACCATATCGATGGAGAACTTGAGTGCGGCGGCCGCGGTGCGCTTGCCGTTGCGCGTCTGGAGCATGAACAGCTTGCCTTCCTGGATCGTGAACTCGATGTCCTGGACGTCCTTGAAGTGCTGCTCGAGGGTCTGGCGGACCTTGAGGAGCTCGGCGTAAGACTTCGGCATCTGGTCCTTCAGCTTGAGGACGGGTTCCGGGGTGCGGACGCCGGCGACGACATCCTCGCCCTGGGCGTTGATGAGGAACTCGCCGTAGAACTCGTTGGTGCCGTTGGCCGGGTTGCGGGTGAACGCGACGCCGGAGCCGGAGGTCTCACCGGTGTTGCCGTAGACCATGGCCTGGACGTTGACGGCGGTGCCCCACTCGGAGGGGATGTTGTATTTGGCGCGGTAGACCTTGGCGCGGTCGTTCATCCAGGAGCCGAAGACAGCGCCGGCGGCGCCGCGCAGCTGGTCCCAGGGATTGTTCGGGAACGATTGGCCGGTGCGTTCCTTGACCATGGCCTTGAAGCGCTGGACGAGTTCCTGCTGGTCGGCGGCGGTGAGTTTGGAATCCTCGATGTCGCCGTGGTAGCGCTCGTGCTTGAAGCCGTGGATGACGGACTCGAAGGGATCGTGGTCCTCGCCTTCGCGCTTCTGCACGCCGATGACGACGTCGCAATACATCTGGATGAAGCGGCGGTAGCAGTCCCAGGCGAAGCGCTCGTTCTGGGTGGCGCGGGCGAGGGAGAGGACGGTTTCATCGTTGAGGCCGAGGTTGAGGATGGTGTCCATCATGCCCGGCATCGAGTCGCGGGCGCCCGAGCGGACGGCGACGAGGAGGGGGAAGCCGGTGGCGTCACCGAACTTGTAGCCCATGATCTTCTCCATGTTCTTCACACCGGCTTCCATCTGGGCTTGGAGGGAGGTCGGGTAGGACTTCTTGTGGGCGTAGAAATAGGTGCACACCTCGGTGGTGATGGTAAAGCCCGGGGGCACCGGGAGGCCGATGCGGGTCATCTCGGCGAGGTTGGCGCCCTTGCCGCCGAGGAGGGCCTTCATGGACCCGTTGCCGTCGGCCTTGGCTGCGCCCCACGTGTAAACGTATTTGGCGGACTTGGCGGTTGATTTCTTGGCCGCCGGTTTGGCGGACTTCTTAGCAGTAGTTTTTTTAGCCATGGGAAAAATAAAAAATAGGGATGGTTATCGCAGCGGGCGGGCCCCGGGGTGTCAACGTTCGAGGCGGGTCTAAGCATAGGACGCGTTTATGACATGAGGTGGAGCCCGCGCTCCGCGCGGGCTGGCTCAACCCACGCGGAGCGCGGGTTCCACCAAATACGGACCTTGCGGGGCCGGCGGAAACTTGCTTCTAGGTCAGAGCTTGAGCGAGCAACCTCCAGTGGATGAATATGATGAGACCGGGCCCGGGACGGCGCCGCCCCTGCCGGCCGCGGGCAAGCCCATGGGATTCCTCGACCACCTGGAGGATCTGCGTTGGACACTGATGAAGAGTGCCATCGTCTTCGCGGTCTTCGTGGGCGTGATCAGTTTCTATCTGAAGGAATTCTACGCGGTGCTCATCTGGCCGCTCGAGAACGTGCGGGCGGACTTCCCGCAGTTCACCACCCACCTGATCACGAACAGCCCGATGGGCATCTTCAGCATGCTCATCAGCATCGCGCTGGTCGGCGGCGTGGCGCTGTCGCTGCCGTTCTGGTTCTTCTTCGTGGCGCAGTTCATCGCGCCGGCCCTGACAAAAAAGGAACTGAAAGTCCTCGTGCCGTCCTGCTTCGCGGCCCTGCTGCTGTTCCTCATCGGCGCGTCGTTCGGTTATTTCCTGCTCGTGCCGAGCACGGTGCGCGTCGCCTACGAGTTCAGCGCCTACATGGGCGTGGACCCGATGTGGACGGCGGATAAATATTTTGGCCTGCTCACCTGGCTGGTCCTGGGCGTGGGCGTGACCTTCGAGTTTCCGCTGCTCATCGTGCTCGCCAGCTACATCGGCCTGGTGGAGATCGCCACGCTCCGCAAATACCGCCGCCACGCCGTGGTGGTGTGCTTCATCATCTCGGCCATCGTCACGCCGACGCCGGACATGGTGACGCAGACATTGTTCGCGGTGCCGCTCTGCCTGCTTTATGAGATGTCCATCTGGGTGTCGGCCGCTCTCGGCCGACGCAAGCAGGCGGCATAAGGTGGAGCCCGGCCTCCGGACGGGCTTGCCGGACTTGTCTTGAACCAACCCGCGCGGAGCGCGGGTTCCACCATCATGATCTGTCGCGAAGGGTGGAGCCCGCGCTCCGCGCGGGCTTGTTTGAGGCCCTTTTGTTAGGCGGTTAGGCGAATTGGGGTCGAGGCCGGTGCTTGCCAGAAAAAACGCATGGCTGAATCGGGCGAGTCATGGGCCTATCCGCAGAGACTGCATCACTCGGTTCCAAGCTGGGTGGCAACCGGGTCGTATTTCCACATTCGCCTGCGAATCGCTCGCGATGCCTCGCTTTCACTTACGCAACCAGCAGTCGCGCCTATCCTGTTGAAGGCCGTGCGTCATTACCACGAACACGGGCGATGGCATGCCCTGCTTTTCCTGCTTATGCCCGATCATGTGCACGCTCGGCTGGCATTCCCGCATGACGAGCGGATGAGCCGGACCGTCGGCGAATGGAAACACTACGTCGGGAAAGTCGCGGACACTCGATGGCAGGCCAATTACTTTGATCATCGGATCCGCAATGAGTCCGGGTTGGCCGAGAAGTATGCCTATATTCTGCGCAATCCGGTCGTAAAGGGACTGTGCAACCGGGAGGTCGATTGGCCATGGGCATGGACGCCGTCGGCCGGCGGATGTAAACCCGCGCGGAGCGCAGGTTCCACCATTCAGATCTGATACTCGATCACGGTGGCCTCGGCCGGGGCGGGGGCGCCCGCGTCGAGCAGGGTCTGGGCGACGCGCAGCGCCTGGCCGCGCAACTCGGGCACCGCGACGCTTTCCCACAGGGTGCCGCGCAACAGCGGGCCGATGGCGTAAAGGCTGGACGAACGCCGGCCATCGCGGTTGACGACGGCAAAGTCCGGCTCGACGCGGATGCCCATGTCCATCGAGTCCGGCTGCGCGAACCCATCCCGGAGGAGTTGCTGCAGCAGGGGCGAGCGCGTGGCGGAGAATCGCGTGTGCGGGCCGGTGCAGTTGATGGCCAGCGCGGCCTCCCTCGTCGTGGTCGTGCCATCGCGCGCGCGCAACTCGACGCCGATCTTGGCGCCGAGGGGCTTCACGCCCGTCACCGCGGCACGGGTGAGCTTCAGCTGGCCGGACGCGAGGGCGTCCGCGACCTGGCGGTGGATCGACGGGGCGATGCGGTGGCGCAGGACGTTCCAGCGCGCGGCGTGCTGGGCGACGAACTCGCGGCGCTCCGCGTCGGTGAACGCGCCCCAGATGCGCTGGGTGTGCGGGCGCAGCTTGTCGACGACCATGGCGGGGTTGAGCCCGGCGGCGCGCAGTCGCGCGCAGTGTTCCTCAAGCAGTCGCCCCAACCCGGCGAGGCCGAGCGTGGCGAGGTCGACATTGGCCGGCGGAAAGAGCGGATCGTCCACGCCCTTGAAATGGGATTCCGGCAGCAGGCCGTGGCGCGAGACGGCGTGGATGGTGCCGCGCCAGCCGAGGGCGAACAGGGTGATGATGGCGTCCACCGTCGTAAGACCGGTGCCGAGCAGGACGATGTCGCCGGAGGTGGGGATGCGCGACTCCCAGTCCATCCACGGGTTGGCGCACCAGGCGGCGTGGGTGGCGACGGTATCATGGCCCGGCAGTTCGGCGGGCGGTTCGTTGCCCGTGGCGAGGACGACCTTGTCGGCTTCGAGCGTGGTGCCGTCGGCGAGGCGGAGCCGGGCGCCGAAGCCGGCGGGCTCCAGGGCCAGGACCTCGGCAGCGCGCTCGGTGAACTCCGCGCCGCACCGCGGGTCGACGGGCCGGGCGTAGTGCTGGGCCAGGCTGCGGAGGTAGTCGCCGTAGACGCGGCGCGGCAGGAAGGTCTCGCGCAGCCCGGCCTCGGGCACATCGGCGTATTCGGTGCGGGTGCGGAGCCACTCCAGAAAATGGTTCGGGTGGTCGGGCAGCGCCGACATGTTGCGGGCGGCGACGTTGAGCAGGTGCTCGGGGCGGCGGGTGCCGTAGGCGATGCCGCGGCCGGTGGGGTAGCCGGCGTTGACGAGCGTGATGCGCAGCGGGGCCGCGCTGAGGCGGGCGAGGTTGACCGCGGTCATCGTGCCGCTGAAACCGCCGCCGATGACGGCGATGTGCTGGAATCCGGGGATGCTCATCCGTGCACGCCCGTCAGATGACCTCGCCGTGGGCGCGTCCGGTCAGGGGGTCTAGGCTGGCGACGAGCGGCCGGAGCTTTGGGGGGACGGGAAGCGAGCTCATGGCGGGGTTGGCGGCAAAAAAATAGCCCCACCGCGAGGAAGGGGCCAAACAAAAATTCGCGCCAGTGGGCGCAGTAGGTCACTTGCGCGAGTCGCGCTGGAACTGGTAGACGACCTTCAGCATCTGCCAGGCGAGCCAGAACACGCCGGACATGCAGCCAGCGGCCAGACTGCCCCAGAGCATGATCATTTTCGGGTCGTGGGAGGGCACGTGCGAGTTGACGAGCCAGTAGAAGATGCCAAAGGCGATGGCGGTGAGCGTCAGGTCGATGACGAGGGTGACGATGGAAAAAGGCTTTTTCTCGGGCGAGGCCATGGCCGGAACAGAAGGCGCCGGGCGGCGGCTTGTCGAACAGAAATTTGGCCCGCCTGCCGGGGCCCCCGGCGGGCGAGGGGACGTTCAAGGCCTTCTCATAAGGGGCATTAGGCGATTAAGCCGGCCCGGCCGTGGCCCGCCCAGGGAGGACGCAAGAACTGCGGAGTGGATGGCAACCCTCGCGCAGACGGTGCCGGGCGTCTCTGCGATACTGTCCGTGTTCAGATTTCACCCTTCCACCGCACGATGAACGACGGACAACTGTTTCTTGTTGGCGCCACCCACCGCACCGCCCCGCTCGGGCTGCGCGAAAGGCTGGCCCTCTCCGCCGCCAACGAGGCAGGTCTGGCCGAGGACCTGAAGGCGCTCACGGGTCTGACCGAGTTTGTCATCCTGAACACCTGCAACCGGGTGGAAATCTACGGGGTCGGCGAAAATGAGCGTCAGGCCGCCCAGGTGGCCGCGGCGTTCTGTGCCCGGCAGGGCTTCGCGCCCGAGGAATTTGAACGGATCAAACTGGGCCTGGCGGGCCGCGCGACCCTGGAGCACCTGCTCGAGGTGGCCAGTGGCCTCGATTCGCAGATGATCGGGGAGAACGAGATCTTCGGCCAGGTGAAGAAAGCCTTCCTCACCGCCCAGGGCCGGGCCTCGGCTGGTCCGGTCCTGAACCGTATTTTCCAAAAGGCCTTCCAGGCGGCCAAGCATGTCCGCACGCACACCGGCATCACGGCGGGCCTGGTCAGCGTCTCGAACGTGGCCGTGGAGGTCGCGCTGCGGATTTTCGGCAAACTCGACGAGACCAAGGTGCTCCTGCTGGGCGCCGGCGATATCGGCCTCAAGAGCGGCCGCGCCTTCCGCAGCCGCCGCCCGGGCGCGCTGGCGGTCGCCAGCCGGCGCCTGGAGCGCGCCAGCGAGGCGGCGGCGGAACTCGGGGCCACGGCGGTTTCCTTTGACGACGCCCTCGCCCGCCTGGGTGAGTTCGACGTCGTCGTCTGCTCCACTTCCTGTCCCGCGGCCATCATCTCGCCGGAGCGCGCCGCCGCCGCGATGCAACAGCGCTCGGGCCGGCCGATGTTCTTCATCGATGCCGCCCTGCCGCGCGACGTAGATGCCGGTGTCACCGCGCTCAAGAACGTCTTCGTCTACAACCTCGACGACCTCGCGAAGATCGCCGCGGAGAACCGCGCGGCCCGGGAGTCGGAGATCATCCGCTGCCGCCAGATCCTCGCCGAGCGCACGACCACCCTCTGGGCGCAGGCCGAGCGGGCCCTGCAGGCCGGGGATGTCCCGGCGCAGGCCGAGGCCCGTCCGGTCCAGCTATACCCGGCTGTCAGCCTGGCTGGTTGAGCCCCCTTGGGGTTCCGGAACTGGGATTAGGCCGCGGCAATAATACCAATCACCCCAAGCTACTGCACTTCACCCCAAGACCGCAAAGATCGCCCAGTTCGTCCCTGTCTTCCATCCTCTTCTTTGTGCGCTTTGCGCCCTCGGTCTAAAAACAATGGGAGATTGGTATTACAAGCGACGCAGAACGCTGGCCGGTCGCGGTCGTCTGGAGCGGTTTAATCTGAAGAGTAGCCACGAAAGAACACCTAGAGCACAAAGCAGAGCAGCCTGAATGGATTCTCTTTGTGCTCCTTGCATTCTTTTGTGGCTAAAAATTCCGGCTCTGATCCGGCTACGGTTTTTTAATACGCTCTAATCACCGGCCTTTCCCCTCGGTCGGCGCCCCATGGAGTGCGGCCAAAGTCCTGAGGGATTCTTCACTGCGTTCAGAATGAAAAACCGGGTTTGCAGACATCCCTAACCCTACTCCGTTACGTGCCCAACACCCCCCGGCGCTTCAGCCTTCGCCGGGCCTTCCGCCGTCGCTGAGCCTAGGGCGGACGGGATGGCTGACAGGGCGGGCTCCACCAGCGTCTTGAGGTCAAGCCGCTCCACCTCGAACAAAGGGAAGTAGTCTTTCCGCAGGCAGGTCGCTTCAGGCCGCCACGGCCCGTTGCACCGCCGCGGCCAGCCGCCGGCCGGCCGTGATGCACTGGGAGAGGGAGACGCCGTCCCGGCTGGTGCCGCCGATGAAGAGCCCGGGCGCGCCGGCCTCGGCGGCGGCACAGGCATCCTTGAACTGCTGGAAGCCAACCGTGTATTGCGGGATGGCGTGCGGCCAGCGCTGGATCCGGGTGAACACGGGCTCACCGCGCACGCCGAGGAGCGCGGCCAGCTCGGAGCGGACCGGGTCGAGTAGTTCGCGGTCGCTGGCGCCGGCGAGTTCCGGCTGCCGTGTGCCGCCCACGAACGTGGTGAGCGCGACATGCCCCGCCGGAGCGCGGCCGGGGAAAAGGGTGCTGGAGAAAAGCGTGCCGAGGATGCGGCGCCGCTCGACCGCCGGGGTGAGGATGCCGAAGCCGTCGAGCGGGTGGGCGACGTCTTCCCGGCGGAAGCCGAGGAACACGGAGGCGACGGCCGGAGAAGTCACCTGGCGCAGCGCGGCCAGCGCACCCGGGGCGGGGACGCCCTCGAAGCGGAGCGCGCCCAGCAGGTCGGGGGGCAGCGCGCAAACCACGGCGGCGAACGCCTCCTCCCGGCGGACGCCGCCGGTGACAAACCCGACCTGCCAGGTCGAGCCGGCGCGGCGGACGTGGGTGACGGCGTGGCCGAGGCGCAGGTCGGAGCCGAGGGCCAGCGCGAGGGCCCGGGGAATCTCCGCCAGACCGTCGGGGAAGGAAATCATGCTGCCCTTCGGGGCGCCGGTGGCGTTGCGGCGTGCGAGCGAGCCGCGGACGAGCGAGCCGTGGTCGTGCTCGAGCGCGAAGAGCTTGGGGAAGGCGTGCTTCACCGACAGGGCGGCCGGGTCGCCGGCGAAGACGCCCGCGACGAAGGGATTGACGATGTAGTCGAGGAACTCCGGGCCGAGGCGGCGCGTGACGAACTCCGCGACGGATTCCTCCCGGTCCGCCGGCGGGCGGCCGCGGAAGGGTTCGCCGAGCACGTTGAGCTTGGCGCGGATGGACAGCAGCGGGGTGGTGATGAACTTCAGCGCGGAGTCGGGCAGGGCGATGGGCGCGCCGTGTTGCACGACGTAGCGTTTGGCCGCGGCGGGATTGGCCACGAGGCGGCGTTCGCGCAGGCCGAGGTCCGTGAGGAAAGCCGAGATGTCCGGGGTGTTCTCGAAGAGGGTGTTGGGGCCGGTCTCGACCAACCAGCCGCCTTCGCGGCCGGAGCCGATGACGCCACCGGGGGCCACGCCGGCCTCGAACACCACGACCGGCACGCCCGCGCGGCGCAGCTGCCAGGCAGTGGTGAGGCCGGTGAGGCCGCCGCCGATGACAGCCACGGGCCACACGTGCGGCGAGGCGGCGGGGACGGGCGGGGCGGAAGGCGCGAGCAGGTTCATGCCCCAGTATAACCGACCGGCCGGCAGGCCACCTTGCGCCCTTTGTCAGGGAGTGTGCAGATCTTGCGCGACAGGGGCAAAAAAAGACCGCGGGTCCGAAGACGCCGCGGCCGGGTGGGGGAGAGGAAGCCAGCCTCAGAAGCGATACTGGACCTTGCCGTAGACGAGGTGGGCCTCGTAGTCGGAGGCACCGAGCGACGGGACATCCTCGTTCTTGGCGTAGGTATACTTCAGGTTGACCGTCGTGCGGGCGTTCATGCGGCGGTTCCAGCCCACCGAGATCATCTGCAGCTTGCTGTCGGTGCCGTACGGCACGGTGACGGCAGAGTTGTTGATGTAATTGCCCAGCGCCTTATAGAGCATATAGTCCACCAGCAGGTCGCTCTGCTCGTCGAGGGCGTAGCCGCTGCTCAGGCTGAAGTTCACGTAGTTGGCGTCGCTGTTCTTGACGAGGTTGCTCGCCAACCCAGTCAGGGTCACCGCGGGGGTGGTGAGGGTCTCGTTGACGTAGTTTACGTTGCCCTGGAGGTACCAGCGGGCGAGCGGGTTCCAAGTGACGGACTCGGAAAGGATGTGCTGGATGGACTCCATGCTCTGCGCGAAGGCCAGGCCGACCTCCTGCGAACGGATGGTGGTCTTCTGGTAGTCGTAGCGGGTGATCGTCCGGAAGTTCGGCGCCAGGCGGTGGGACAGACGGATGTTGAAGTCATTCGTCTCGAAGTCCTGACCAGTGACGTAGGCCGGGTAGCGGTCCGCGGTGCTGACGGTGTTGTCGCGGATGGCCTTGTAGTCGTTCTGGCGGGCCTTGAAGTAGTATTGGACGGCGACGGTGGTGCCGGGCCGGGCATACCAGTTGGCGGTGTAGGCATACTTCTGCACGCCGCGCTCGAGTTCGGTGTCGCGGTCGATCGAAATGACCTGCAGCGGGGTGCCCGGCTCAAGGATGCGATTTTCCTGCAGTTCGCCCTCGGAGTTGGACCAGTCGGCCTTGAAGTTGAGGGAGACGTTCTTGTAGCCCGTGAAGCGGGCATCGACGCTGGCGGCGTAGGTCTTCCAGTGCTTATCGCTTTCGGCCTCGACCTCGTCGTTGATCGGAGCGAAGCCGGTGGAGGCGGTGCCGAAGTTGGTTTCCTCGAATTCGATCAGGTTCTTCCACTCGGTCTTCTCGAACCGGAAGGAGGGCGTGATGCGGAGGGTCTCGGAGGCGAGGTAGAGCGCGCTGAGGGTGGCGACGGTCTGGGTCATCTGCGACTCGCCCAGTTCATGGCCGGGCAGGGCGAAGTAGCCTTCGTCACGCTGCTGGCGGGTGGGATAGTTGTTGGTGTAGTCGGCATCATAGCGGGTGCCGAAGGTGCGGCTGCCGCTGAGGATGGTGTCGATCTTGGTACGGGCGACGGCGGTGGTCAGCTTGAGCTTTTCGTTCAGCTGGGTGAGGTAGCTGCCGCGGATCTGGAACAGGTCGAAGTCCTGGCCTTCCTTGGCGGTGACGTAGCGGTCGCTCGTCGGTTGACCAGGCGTGCGGCGGCTGTAGCGGCCATTCTCATACTCGCCCTTGTCGAGGCGGAGTCCCAAGGCCAGGTCATGCTTGCCCATGGTCTTCGCGATGGTGCCGTTAAGGATGTGGCGCTTCTCGTCGAAGGTCAGGTAGGTCGGCACGATGTAGCGGGTGGCCGACGTGCTGACGGCGAGGCCGGTGTCCATCCAGCTGGTGGAATCCTTCTGGCCCTTCTTGGTGAGGTAGTCGTAGCGGAGCATGAAGTTGACGGCGTCGGGCTTGGTATAGCCGGCCTCCAGCCACAGGTTGCCGCGGTCGACGTGCAGATCCTCGTTGTAGAGCTGGATGCGCAGGCCGTTGGTCGGCCAGACGCCGCCGCTGCCGTCATACCAGGTGCGGAACATCTTGTAGCCGGCCTTCAGGTAGCCGACCTCGTCCTTCGTGATGGCCAGGTCGAGGAGGTAGTCGTGGTTGCCGGCGAGGGCATGGCCGCGCAGCTTCAGGACGGCCTCGTTCTTCAGCTCGGTGGTGTAGAACAGGTCCTCGATGCCGAGGGAGCCTTGCTTGTTGAGCTGAAATTGCTTTTGGAAGCCCGGGCGGTCGCCCTCCTGCAGGTTATAGCCCGCAGAGAAGTCGATATAGTTTTCGTAGACCGGTTCCTTGGCCTTGCCGGATTGAGCGCACAAGGCGCCCGGCAGGCCCAGCAGGCTCGCCCCCGCGAGCACCAGCAAAGGCCGGCGAAACATGTGGAGAATGGCGGTGGAGTTCATCGGAGTGTCCGTGATGGTTGGGTGTTAGAAGCGGAGGGAAGAGCTGACATGGGAACCGTGGACGGCCTCGTGGCAGCCACCGGACCAGCAGGTGCCGCGGGACAGGAAGCTCGCGTGGTCGCGGCCGCCGATCAGGATGACACCGGCGGAGGTTTGCTCCTGGAAGTGGCATTGCAGGCAGAGGTTGGCGTTGCGGGCCTTGAGCATCTTCGGGTTCACCGAGCCGTGCGGGCTGTGGCAGGACATGCAACCCTCGCGGGAGGCCTCGTGCTCGAACACATAGGGGCCGCCCTGCGAAGTGTGGCACTTCAGGCAGGAGGAGTTGAGCGTCGACATTCCGGTGTTGGTCTCGTTGACGGCCTCACCGGTGTGCGGGCTGTGGCAGTCGCTGCAGCTCATCTTGCCCGAGGCCACCGGGTGGGTGCTGGGCAGGCTGAACTCGCCGCGCTTGTCGAGATGGCACTGGAAGCAGGTCTCGGGCGAGTTGCCCGGGTTCACGATGCTGCCGGCGCCGCCGCCGGACTTCACGTGGATACTGCCGGGGCCGTGGCAGGCTTCGCAGCCGATGTCCTGGCCGTTCCCGCCGTCGGCGGTGAGCTTGGCGTGCGTCGCGTCATGGAAGCCCGTGGTCACGGTCTCATGGCATTCGGCGCAGGCCTTGGTGCCCACGAACTTGGCCCCGGGCACCGAAGGCGGCGCCATGACGGAGCGGTTGACGGAGACGCAGGAGACCAGCAGGAGGCCCCAGGCGGCGATGCCGCCGAAGATCAGAGTGTTTTTTGTCCAGCGGAGCGGGAGTTTCATGGCGAAAAAATCAGGTTTGGAACAGGGTTACGGTGCGGGAGGGGAAGGTCTGATTCAGCGGGACCACTCTATCGGAACGGCGTGACAGTGGCTGCGCATCACTTGCGTAGTTGTATGCACGGCTTGGTGTCTTGACGACGTTATTGGATTGCCCGGGCATGGGGTTAAACCCTTACCCCCGCTCGGCCGGTTTCGGCCAGGGGCGCGAGCGCTGCGCTTTCGACCGTCGCCTGCTCGGTGGCCACGTGGGCGCGCATCGCGTCGCGGTAGGCGTTCACGGACTGGAAAAATTCCGCCATCATCAGCATGAGCCAGTAGCGGCCCTTTTCCGTGAGCCGCCAGCCGTGGGCGTTGCGGGTGGCGGCGCCGAGGAGCCGGAGGGTGAGCAGCTCGCCCCAGAGGCGGCGGAAAAATTCCGGACCGTGGTGCCGGAGCACCCACGCGCGATCCAGGCCGAGGCCAAACATCCGCACCAGCAGCGCGTATCTCATGCGGTCGCTGGGGCTGAGCTGATGCTGCGTCACGATGCCGGTCAGGCCGCGCGTGATGCGCTCCTCGTAGGTATTGAGCGAGAAGGTGGTCGAGTAGAGCGCGCCGTCGAGGTAGCTGAAGGCACCGCTGCCGACGCCGATGTAGTTGTCCGCCGTGGCGATGTATTCGTCGCTGCCGCCGCCGTTCCGGGTGAAGCACCAGGCGGAGGTTGGAGCAAATCCGCCGGCAGCGAGGCGCCGGCCGATGGTCTGATAAAACTGGCGCAGGCGCCGCCGGTCGGGCACGCCCATCGCCCCGGCGAGCAGGCGCAAACCGGAAGGCGAGGTCATCAGCGGATAGCAGGAGACCTGGTCCGCCCCGAGGGTCTGGAAAATGGCGAGGTCGCGCTCGAGGGAAGCGAGGGTCTGGTGCGGCTGGTTGAAGATGAGGTCCACGTTCAGCGTGGGAAAATATCCGGCTGCGCCGCGGATGCGCTCCGCGGTCTGCTCGCCTCCGCCGTATTTCTCGATGCGGCCCATCTCGCGCAATAGCGTGTCGTCGAAACTCTGCACGCCGACCGACAGCCGCGTCACGCCGCCGTCGCGCAATTGTGTCAGCAACGGGGCGCGCAGGTCGTGGGGGTTGGTCTCAACGGAGATTTCCCTCACGCCGAAACGCGACCGCACCAGCGCGATGGTCTTGAGCAGTTCCTCCGGCTCGACCGTCGGCGTGCCGCCGCCGAAGTAGACGCCGGTGAACCCGAAGCCGGCCTGGTGGTAGCGCTCGATCTCCCGGCGCAGGGCGGTGAAATACCGCGCGGCCTGGGGCCGGCAGTGTTGCACGCGGTGGAAGGAGCAGAACGGGCACAGCGCCTCGCAGAACGGGATGTGCACATACAGGTAGGTGCCGCCGGTGCGCGGCCGGGGCGGCACCGTCCCGTCGCACTCGGTCATCCGCATGAACCCGCGCGTGCGGTAGCGGAACAACCCGAGCAGGATTGAATCGAGCAGCGGCGTGGCGTTCATGGATGGTTCCTCAGTGGCCGAGGCGCGAGAGCAGGGCGTAGATCATCAGGCCGAGCAGCAGGAGCCCGATGCCGACGAAGATGAAGCCGAGAGTCTTGTAGAGGGTGCGCCGGGCGGCCCAGTCGGTGTGGATCACGCGGTGCTGCTCGAGCTTCCCGGAGGCGACGAGGCGGTCATACCACCGGCGGCGCTCCGTCAGCATCTCCGCCTTCGAGATGTGGCCGGAGAAAATCACGGTATCCATCGGGAACTTGTCCAGGCGGAAGTGGGTGTTGAAGAAGTGGAACGTGAAGATGAAGCCCGCGGCGAGCAGGGCCTCGTCGGAGTGGATCACGACCGCGATGTTGATCATCCAGCCCGGCAGGAAGGTTGTGAAGAGCTTCGGGAACCACAGCACAAGGCCGGACAGGCCGATGATGCCGACGCCCCAGAACACGGCGAGGTAGTCAAAGCGCTCCCAGTAGGTCCAGCGGTCCCACGAGGGCTTCGGGCCCCGGCCGAGGAACCACTGCAGGTGGGCGCGGAAGTCGCGCAGATCCTGGAAGGACGGCACCATGGAGTCGGGCCCGAACACGGCGCCCCAGAAGCGGCCGAGGCTGAACCGGCCGGTGGCGGGGTCGCGGACGGCGCCACGGTTGCGCCACAGGCTGGCGGCCAGGCTGGACAGGTGCAGCCCGAAATACAGGAACGTCACGATTGCGGCGAGGTGGTGCAGCACGCGCGCGGCCTCCGGGCCGCCGAGGACGTTGAACATGGTCCGCGCCCAGTCGGTGTAGTAGAACTTCAGCGGCATGCCGGTGAGCACCAGGGCGAGGAAACTCGTGACGACGAGCATGTGGAGGAAGCGCTCGTAGGGGTTGAAGCGGCGGTAGGTCTCCGTCTCGTCGTGCAGCGCGGCGCGCGCGGCGCGGAAGCCGGCCGGGTCGCGGAGCCAGGTGAGCGTGAAGCGCGTGATCCAGAGGAGCGTGTGCACGCCGAAGAAGGCGAACACGCTGACGAGCAGCGTCGTCATCGCGAGGTAGGTCCAGTGCAGGGCGGGATAGTTCTTCCCGTCGGTGTGGTCGGCGTGCGGCTGGTATTGGGTGAAGGCGGCGTTGACGCCCTCGTGGCACGAGGCGCAGGTCTGGACGATGTGGCCGGCCGAGAGCTTCGAGCGCGGGTCGGTGTGCTTCAAAATGTCATGGTGCCCGTGGCAGTCATAGCAGGCGGCGACATCGGTGGCGGTGTTGGCCCGGCCGAGGAGCATGGCCTTGCCGTGGTAGGTCTCGCGGTAGTTGGCGAGGCGTTCCTCGTGGCAGGCGCCGCACTTCTGGTCGCTGGTCTGCTTGAAGTGCGCGCTGCCGGGGCGCTCGATGTCATGCGCCGTGTGGCAGTCGGTGCAGACCGCGGTCTTCTGGCCGGACTTGGCGGGTTGGCCGTGGATGCTGGCCGCGTAGGTCTGCTCGACCCCGACGTGGCAGGCACCGCAGGTCTGGGAGAGGGCGGCGCGGCTGGTGTGGGCGGAGGCGTCCTTGATGGACTTGATGTCATGCACGCCGTGGCAGTCGTTGCAGGAGGGCGAGACGTTGAGCCCCATCTTGTAGAGGCCCTGGCCATGGATGCTGTCCTTGAAATGCGCGATGGCGTCACCATTCTTCAGGCCGAGCTTGGTCTTGTCGCCCTCGTGGCACTGCGCGCAGGTGCCGAGGAGGTTGAACTTCGCGACGGGGGAGTCGATGTGCTTCACCGGCAGGAGCTCGTGGGCGGGGCCGTGACAGCTGGAGCAGGTGGCGGCGACCGGGAGCCCGCCGTCGCGCTTCACGCCGTGGATGCTGGTGGCGAATTGATTCGCGGAGATTTGGTGGCACGAGACGCACTGTGCCGGCGGGAGCTTGGCATCGTGGGTCCCCTCCTTGATGGTGGCGTGGCAATCCACGCAGTTCAGCGCTCCGTGGACGGACTTCGCAAACCGCTCGGGGCGGACGCCGATCCACACGGGCGGCAGGCCCTTCTTGGGCGCCTTGAACTCGCCCTCGTGGCAATCCAGGCACTCGGAGTTCAGCACCGCGGGGGGCGCCTTGAACGGAACGGGGGCGGCGGTCGCGCCGGCGGCGCCGGCGCCCAGCGGCGCCAGCAGAGTGAACACGAGTAGCAGAATCCGCCGGCAAAATGCGTTCATGGTGGCTCCGCACACAGGATGCGCCGAATGCCGCGCGCCGGCTACGCAGCGCTTGGCCGAACCGGGGCGTAATTTGCCGGCGGGGCTGAACTACTTCTGGCTCTTTGCTGTTTCCAGTGTGTAAAGAGCATCCAAGGGATCCAATCCCGGAATTTTTTAACCACTAATGGGCCGCGGGACAGCAACTCCCGGACACCTAGGGGACAGCAACCCCCGCACACTCGATGGCTAGTGCACAGGAGATATATGATTAGAATGGAGGGGGTGTAGAGGGGGGCGGCTAATCGCCGACGGAGTTTTTTCCAGTCGGCGATTAGCAGACCCCAAAGCCTGGATCGGAGACGATGAGTCGGAGGGGTTGTCCGAAGTTTCGCCTTTGGCGAAACTCATTAGTGGTTACCTGGGGTGCGGGAGGTTGGAGTGCAAGAACAGCCCACTGAAAGTAGCGAGGAGCCCTACTTCTGGATGCCGCCATTGTGGCAGTCCGCGCAGGTCAGCTCGGGATCGAGCTCGCCGCCGGGATGCTTGAACTCCATGCCGGCCCCGCTGAGCTGCATGAGTTCGGTGCCCTTGCCTTGCGCGAGGATGGTGTGGCAGGAATTGCAGTCGCTCGAGGAGATCGTCCGGCCGGTGGCGCTGGTGTGCTTGCTGTCATGGCAGCGGAAGCAGCCGGGCCAGTCCTTGTGGCCGATGTTGTTCGGGTAGACGCGCCAGTCGGCCTTGCGGTCGGGGAAGATGCTCGTGGCGAAGATGCCCTGCACGGCGGCGATGGCGGCCGGGACCTCGGCGGCGAGGGCCTTGTCCGTATACTTTGAGCGCAGGTAGTCCGCGATCTTCTGGGCGGCCTCGGCGTCGGTCTTGATCGCCTCCTGGGTCATGGCGGCGACGGCGACGCGCTTGATGTTGGGCAGGGAGAGCGGGAGCGTGCCGGCGGCGAGGGCCTTCTCCACGGCGTCGTTGGCGGTGGGGAAGACGTGGGCGGGGCGGTTATGGCAGTCCATGCAGTCCATCACGCGGATCCGGTCCACGGGCGGCTCGCCGGTGAAATCAGGAGTGCGGAACACGCGCGAGGTGCCGTCCTTGAGGTTGGTGACGCGCGTCCAGGGGATGTCCTGCCGCTTGTCATCGGTGGCGTAATACTCGACCTTCTCGGTGTCGCTGACGTGCCAGTGGATGCCGCCGGGGGGCGCGCCGGCCGCGCTCTTGTTGACATGCATCAGCATGCGCACGGTGTAGGGGGTATTCTTCTTGTCGGAGAGGAAGTGCTCATAGTTCATTTCGACGTTGCCGTGGAATTTCTCCGGCCAGTGGCACTTGGCGCAGATGTCCTGTGCGGGGCGGAGCTGCTTGAGCGGCGTCGCGATCGGGCGGTTGTAGGTGTCGAGCGTGTAGCTGATGAGCTGGTGGGTGCCGTTGATCTTGGCCTTGATGAACCACTCGGCGCCGGAGCCGATGTGGCATTCCACGCAGCCGACGCGGGCGTGCGCGCCCCGCTGGTAGGTGACGAACTCGGGGTTCATCGCCTTGTGGCACACCTCGCCGCAGAACTGGACCGACTCGGAATAATGGTAGGTCTGGTAGCTGCCGAAGGCGCTCAGCATGATGAAGCCCACGGCGCCGATGCCGAAGAGGATCATCACGCGGCGCTGCGCGGGGTTGTGGAAGTCGAGCCGCCACTTGTCCGGCATGGTGGCCGCGTGCTTGATGGCCCAGCGGCGCTGCGCCCAGGCGCCGAAGAACACGAGCCCGAGGCCGGTGATCAGGAAACCCGGCGAGACGATGTACGTGAAGATGCCGAGGTAGGGGTTCGTGTCCCCCTGCGTGAAGTCCATCCACACCAGCAGCGCGAAGGAGAACAGGGCGCCGACGGAGAGCACGCCGCCGATGGCGCTGATCCAGTTGTTGAAATGCGAGCGGGGCGCGGCGGCGTGCTCTCCGTCGGCGCCCTGTTCTCCTTCGCGCTGCTGGTGTGGATGGACTTCACGCAGGGGGACACGAACCCCTACCTCGGCATCT
>Ga0163153_10001878_pt1 | contig 32194 bp, 31 predicted proteins | sample OliLakLV19MP6IB1_FD_148629 | JGI IMG/M metagenome (GOLD analysis project Ga0163153, IMG submission 148629) | Freshwater microbial mat bacterial communities from Lake Vanda, McMurdo Dry Valleys, Antarctica - Oligotrophic Lake LV.19.MP6.IB-1 | ecosystem: Environmental > Aquatic > Freshwater >... | reverse complement strand
TCCGACGACCACGACGACCACGACGACCACGACCGGCTCGTTCGCGTCGACTTCGACGACTGCGTCGGGTGTGTCGTCGTCGGGTTCGTCTGCGCCGGGTTCGTCGACCTCGGGTTCGTTCACTACGACGTCCGACACCGGTGGCGGTGGTTCGCCGCTGCCGACGACGGGTGCCGGGCTGACGTACGCGGCCGTCGGGCTCGCGCTGATCTACGTCGGCCGGGTGCTGTATCTGCTGAGTCGGCGGTCGGTGACAGAGTCGTGACCACGGCGACCCTGAGCCAGGAGCGGCCCCCGGACGCGTCCCTCGCGGACGCGCCCACTGCGGACGCGCCCACTGCGGACGCGCCCCGTGCGGGCGCGCCGGTCGGGGTCGGCCGGAAGCGACCGCCGCCCCTCGGCCCCGGCCCGTACCTCGTCCGAACGGTCCTCGTGCTCGTCTTCGTGCTCGCGGCGGCCGTCGTCGTCCATCTCGCGCTCGTGAGCTCGCTCCAGCAGCGATCCGCGCAGCAGCGACTCCTCGACCAATTCCGTTTGCAGCTCGCCGAGGGCACCGCGCCGGTCGGCCCGACCGATGCCGACGGTGACGTACTTCCCGTCGGAACGCCCGTGGCCTACCTCGAGGTTCCCGGCATCGGCGTCAAGCAGGTCGTCGTCTCCGGCACGTCGAGTGGCGCGCTGTTCGCCGGCCCCGGGCACCGGCGCGACAGCGTGCTGCCCGGCCAGGCCGGAGTGAGCGTGATCATGGGCCGCAACGCCACGTACGGCGCGCCGTTCGCCGGCATCGACGGTCTCGAGCGGGGTGACCGCATCACGATCACGACCGGTCAGGGCGAGTTCACGTACCGCGTGCTCGGCGTGCGCCGGCCGGGCGATCCGATCCCGGCGCCGCCGGCCGACGACGAGAGCCGCCTCGTCCTCACCACCGCCGACGGAGCCCCGTACCTCCCGAGCGGCGTGGTTCGTGTCGACGCGGAGATGGAGGGCGATGCCGCTCGCGGCCCCGGCCGGTTGTTCCCCGCGGAAGCCCTCCCGCTCGCCGAGCGCACCATGGCCGGAGACACCGGTCAGCTGTGGGCGCTGGCGTTCTGGCTCCAGGCCCTTGTCCTGGTAGCCGTCGGGGCCGTGTGGTCGTGGCACCGGTGGGGGCACCCGCAAGCGTGGGTCGCGTTCCTCCCGCCGTTGCTCCTCTTGGGGATCGGTACCGCCAACCAGGCGGCGCGCCTGCTGCCCAACCTGTTGTAGTCCGCGAAGGGACCTGATGAGACTCATGAACAACGACGACGCGCACTCCGGTGCGAAACTTGCTCGGCGCCCGCATAAGACCGACCGGCACGACGGCACCTCGGTGGTCGAAGCCACGCTCGTCGACCTGACGGCGGAAGCGGCGGACGTCTTGCCGCCGGCGCCGGTCACCCCGTCTGCCGCCGACGAACCGACCCTGGTCGATCTACCGCCCTCCGCCGAGGCCGGAGCGCTCGCCGGACTCGAGGCACGCGCCGTGTCCGCCTGGTTCGGCACCCACCACGTCCTCGACCGGGTCTCGTTGTTCATGGAACCCGGCCGGGTCACGGCGCTGATCGGGCCGTCGGGGTGTGGGAAGTCGACCTTCCTGCGGATCCTCAACCGGATGCACGAGATGATTCCGTCGGCGTCGCTCGCCGGGGAGGTGCTGCTCGACGGCAGCGACATCTACGACTCGCAGCGGCGGGTCACCGACGCCCGACTCCAGATCGGCATGGTGTTCCAGAAGCCCAACCCGTTCCCGGCGATGTCCATCTACGACAACGTGGTGGCGAGCTTCCGACTCACCGGCAAGAAGGTGTCGAGGAGCGAGCGGGACGCGGTCGTCGAGGCGACGTTACGCAAGGCGGGCCTCTGGAACGAGGTCAGAGACCGGCTGCGCCAGCCCGGAGGCGGGCTGTCGGGCGGGCAGCAGCAGCGGCTCTGCATCGCCCGGGCGCTGGCGATCCGGCCGCGGGTGCTGCTCATGGACGAGCCGTGCTCGGCCCTCGACCCGACCTCGACCAGACGGATCGAGGAGACGCTCGGAGAGCTTGCCGACGAGGTGACGATCGTGATCGTCACCCACAACATGCAACAGGCCGCCCGCGTCTCGCACAAGTGCGCGTTCTTCCTCGCCGAGCAGGGAACTCCGGGAGTGATCGTCGAGTACGGCCCGACCGAGGCGATGTTCGGCGCGCCCCAGGACCCGCGTACGAGCGACTACGTCGAGGGCCGCTTCGGCTAGTGACGGGGCGATCCACAACCTCGTGTTCATCTCCGACCCATCGACGACCATAGATGTATCGACTATTGTCGATGTGATGGGATCGGACGCGGCGCGCGGCGGCTGAGGTGGGCCGCGACCTGGCCCGCAAGCTGACGGCCGAGGCGCTCGGGACGGGCATGCTCGTCGCGATCGTCGTCGGCTCGGGCATTCACGCGCAGCGGCTGTCACCCGACGACGTCGGCTTGCAGCTCTTCGAGAACGCGGCGGCGACCGCGGCCGGGCTGGTTGCGCTCATTCTCGCGTTCGGCGCGGTCTCGGGTGCGCACTTCAACCCGATCGTGACGCTCGCCGATCGGTTGTTCGGCGGTATGGGCAACCGCGAGGCGGGGCTCTATATGGGCGCGCAGATCGTCGGCGGATGCCTCGGTGCGATCGCGGCCAACCTGATGTTCGATCTTTCCGCGGTCTCGTGGTCGACGCACACGCGGTCGTCGGGCGCGCTCTGGTTCGCGGAAGTCGTCGCCGCGTTCGGCCTCGTGCTCGTCATCCTCGGTGTCGTGCGGGCGGGACGCGCCGACGCCGCGCCGTTCGCGGTCGCGGGATACATCGCGGCCGCGTACTGGTTCACGTCGTCGACGTCGTTCGCGAACCCGGCAGTGACGATCGCGCGTTCGCTGACCGACACGTTCGCGGGCATCCGCCCCGCGTCGGTACCGGCGTTTGTCGGCGCCCAGTTCGTCGGCGGCGTGCTCGCGGTTGCGCTCGCCCGATTCCTGTTCCCGAGCGTTCCTGCCGACGAGATCGTCGTCCCCCACGAACATTCCGATTCCGCGTGACCCAGGAGGCAACCGTGCCGAATGTCTTGTTCCTCTGCGTGCACAACGCGGGCCGGTCGCAGATGGCGCTCGGGTGGTTCAACCACCTCGCGTCGGGTCGGGCGGTCGCGTGGTCAGGGGGGAGCGAACCCGCCGATCACGTCAACCCCGCCGCGGTCGCGGCGATGGCCGAAGTCGGCATCGACATCACCGGCGAGTACCCGAAGCGGTGGACCGACGAGATCGTGTCGGCCGCCGACGTCGTGATCACGATGGGGTGCGGCGACACCTGCCCGTTCTATCCCGGCACGCGGTACGAAGACTGGGACCTCGAAGACCCCGCGGGCCAAGGCGTCGACGCGGTGCGGCCGATCCGCGACGAGATCGAACGGCGCGTGCGCGGGCTGCTCGCGAGCCTCGACGTATCCGTCGGCTAGGAGAGCACCGCGCGCACGGCGGCGAGGCGCTCGGGCACGATTGTCCAGAACATCCAGCGGCCGCGCTTCTCGCCGGTGATGAGGCCGGCTTCGGCGAGCGCCTTCGTGTGGTGGCTGATCGTCGGCTGCGACTTCCCGATCGGTGCTTCGAGGTCGCACGAGCACACTTCGCCGCCCGTGGCGACGAGGCTGAGGATGCGCAGCCGCACCGGGTCCGAGAGCGCTGCGAACACGCGGGCCAGGTCGACCGCGTCGGCCTCGGCGAGGGGTTCGGCCAGCAGCGGCGCACAGCACGCGACCGGGTCGGCGGCGCCTTTCTTGCGGTCGATCGATGTGGTGGCCACGGCTGGTACCTCCGTATATATTGACATCGGTCGATGGATTCGCGAGGATCAATACATCGACCATCGTCAATATAGCGAGAGGCACCCCTCATGTCACGTGTACAGCTGGCGCTCAACGTTCCTGCGCTCGACACCGCCGTTGCCTTCTACTCGAAGCTCTTCGCGACCGAACCGCACAAGGTCCGGCCCGGCTACGCGAACTTCGAGATCGCCGACCCGCCCCTGAAGCTCGTGCTGTTCGAGGCCCCCGGAGCCGAGCACCGCCTCAACCACCTGGGCGTCGAGGTCGTCTCCCCCGAGGAAGTCGCCGCCCACCAGGCCCGGCTCACGGGCGAGGGGCTCGCTCCCGTCGAGGAGAACGGCACCTGTTGCTTCGCCACCCAGGACAAGGTCTGGGTCGACGGCCCCGACGGCGCCTGGGAGATTTACACCGTTCTCGCCGACGCCGAGCCGTTCGGCCGGCCGTCCGACCACACGGCGACGGATGGGGACCCGCTCTGCTGCGCCTCGACGCCCGAATCGGCCGCCCGCTGCGGCGGGTAGCCACTTCTTACGCGACGACGACCGCAGTCTCGTTATCGGCGATGAGCTGCGTGATCGTCTTGATGACGGGTTCGAGGTTGGTGCCGTCGAGGGCGTGGTCGATGCGGTCGCGGGCGTGCCCACGAGTCTTGCGATCGGGGGCCACGATCTCGAGCAGGTGCGCGGGGCCGGTGCAGGCGAGCACGAGGGCAATCTCGGGGTCGAGGTCGTGGGTCCCCGCCGCGGCGGCGCGGTAGCGGTCGACGAGCACGACCCGGGTGCGGATGTCCTTGGCGTCGAGATCGGTGGTCACGTAGTCCCACGTTCCCTTGCCGGTCTCGTGCTGGAGTCCGCGGCTCATGTGCGAGAGGACCGCCTTCAGCTTCGGGCCCTTCTCCTTGATGATGTCGTCCACCGCGTTCGGCGGGTCGGCGGCCCCGGGAACGACGCCTTTTGCCGTCAACTTGGCCCGCCCGTCGAGCACCGCGTGGGCCACCAGCAAGCCGGCGAGGCAGGCATTCAGCTCGGCGCGGGTGCCGAGCCGGTGCTTGTCCTGCCCCGGCTTCATCGCGAGCAGGGCCAGTTCCTGAGCAGGGGTCATACGGGCGACTGTAGGAGGCGCAGCGGGCGTTGCCGCCGGTCCTGGGTAATTGTTACTATGGCCGTAGTGTTTATTACCCGGCGGGGGCATCACTTCCCGCCCGAGGAGGCGTTTCGCGATGGCGGTATCCGGCATCGATCTCGGTAAGTACAAGCTCGGCTGGCACGACACCGAGTCGTACGTCTACGAGCCCAAGAAGGGCGTCAACGAAGACGTCGTGCGCGAGATCTCGCACCGCAAGTCCGAGCCGGAGTGGATGACGAAGTTCCGCCTCAACGCGCTCAAGCGCTTCGAGCGCAAGCCCATGCTCGAGTGGTTCGCGAAGAACATGCCCGACATCGACTTCGACGACATCTACTACTACCTCAAGCCCACCGAAGGTGTCGTCTCCGACTGGGACATGCTCCCCGAGGAGATGAAGAACACCTACGAGAAGCTCGGCATCCCCGAAGCCGAGCGCAAGTACCTCGCGGGCGTGACGAGTCAATACGATTCAGAAGTCGTTTACCACAAGAACCGCGACGACCTTGAGGCCAAGGGCATCCTCTTCACGAGCATGGACCAGGCGCTCATCGACTACCCGGAGCTCGTGCAGAAGTACTTCGGCAAGGTCATTCCGCCGGGCGACAACAAGTTCGCCGCGCTGAACTCCGCAGTTTGGAGCGGTGGGAGTTTTATTTATGTGCCGCCGGGTGTGCACGTCGACATGCCGCTCCAGGCCTACTTCCGTATCAACGCGGAGAACGCGGGCCAGTTCGAGCGCACGCTGATCATCGCCGACGAAGGCGCGTCCGTTCACTACGTCGAGGGTTGCTCGGCGCCGGTGTACTCGACCGACTCCCTGCACTCGGCCGTGGTCGAACTGATCGCCGAACCGGGTGCGCGCATTCGCTACACGACGATTCAGAACTGGTCGCCGAACGTGTACAACCTCGTGACGAAGCGCGCGATCGCCAAGACCGAAGCGACCGTCGAGTGGATCGACGGCAACCTCGGCTCGAAGCTCACGATGAAGTACCCGGCCGTGGTGATGACCGGCCCGAAGGCGCACGGCGAAGTGCTGTCGGTCGCGTACGCGGGTCCGGGCCAGCACCAGGACGCGGGCGCGAAGATGACGCACGCCGCGCCGGAGACGACGTCGATCATCGACTCGAAGTCGATCAGCAAGGACGGCGGCCGCACCACGTACCGCGGGCTCGTGCGGGTCGAAGAGGGCGCGACCAACGTCAAGGCGCACGTGCGCTGCGACGCGCTGATCCTCGACGAGGACTCGCGCTCCGACACGTACCCGTACATGGAGATCATGGAGAAGGACGCGCGCATCGGCCACGAGGCGACGGTCTCGAAGGTCGGCGACGACCAGCTCTTCTACCTCCAGAGCCGCGGCCTCACCGAGCAGCAGGCGACCGCGATGATCGTGAACGGGTTCATCGAGCCGATCGTGAAGACGCTGCCGATGGAATACGCCGTCGAGCTCTCGCGCCTGATCGAGCTCAACATGGAGGGCGCAGTCGGGTAATGGCGAAAGCCTTCACTACCGACGCGGCGCGCAGCCTCGGCGGTCCCGACTGGCTCGTGCAGCGGCGGGTCGCCGCGGCGGAACGGCTCGCGGCCGTCTCGTGGCCGACGCCGACCGAAGAGATCTGGCGCTACAGCCCGATCGACAAGCTCGACCTCGACCGCTTCCGACCGATGACCGCCGACGAACTGGGCGCACCCGGCGACGAACGCGCACCGGGCGGCGGGCCGTGGGCCGCCGAGGCGGGGGAGCGGGCGGCGATGATCGTCGTGCGCGACGGCCGCGTCGTGCGCCACCAGATCGATCCCGCGCTCGAAGCCAAGGGCGTGCGCGTCTGCGACCTCGCGACGTGCGACGACGACCTCGTGCGCGCGTCGCTCGGCGCGGCATCGGGCGAATCCGAAGACGCGTTCACGGTGTTGCACGACGCGTTCCTCTCCGGCGGTGCGTTCATCTATGTGCCGCCGGGTGTCGTCGTCGAGCAGCCGATCGTCGTGTTGCACTGGTCCGAAGGCGACGGCGAGGTCTCGTTCCCGCACACGCTCGTGGTGCTGGGCGACGGTGCCGAAGCGACCGTGCTCGACCGGTTCGGTTCGCCGACCACCGACCATCTCTGCGACGCGGTCGTCGAACTGCTCGTCGGTGACAACGCGCACCTGCGCTACCTGTCGCTCCAGGAACACGGCCCGAAGACCTGGCACCTGGGCCTACAGCGTGCCCACGTCGGCCGCGACGCGACCTTGCGCACCTCGGCGGTTGCGCTCGGCGGCGACTACTCGCGCCTACGCAGCGAAGCGCTCCTCTCGGGCCAGAACGCCGAGAGCAACGCGCTCGCGGTGTACTTCGGTGACGACGCGCAGGTCCTCGACTTCCGTACGCTCCAAGATCACGACGCGCCGTACACACGTAGCGACCTGCTGTTCAAGGGCGCGGTCGAGGACACCGCCCGCTCCGTGTACTCGGGGCTGGTGCGGCTGCGGAAGTCGGCGCAGAAGTCGAACGCGAATCAGAGCAACCGCAACCTCGTCCTCACGAAAGGTGCGGGTGCGGAGTCGATCCCGAACCTCGAGATCGAGGCCAACGACGTGAAGTGTTCGCACGCGTCGACGGTCGGTCCGATCGACGACGACCAGCTCTATTACCTCGAGACCCGCGGCATCCCACCCGAAGAAGCCGAGCGCCTCATCGTGCTCGGGTTCTTCGACGACGTCTTCGCCCGCCTCCCCGTGAGCGCGCTCACCCGCGGCCTGCGCCGCACGGTGGTCGAGAAACTCGAACACCGGCGGCGGGTGTGACCCAGGCGCAGACCGGAGGCCCGGTCGGTGGACGGCATCGCGCGGGCGATCGAGGGCCGGAGGACGTAGCCGCATGAACAAGACCCGCGTCGCGGCGCGCGACGAGCTGGAACCAGGCTCGGCGAAGCGGGTCGACGTAGACGGGCATCGCATCGCGCTCGTGCGGATCGGTGACGACTTCTACGCGATCGGCGACGAGTGCTCGCACGCCGACTACTCGCTGTCCGAGGGCGACGTGTGGGAAGACGAGTGCGAGATCGAGTGCCCCAAGCACGGCTCGACGTTTTCGCTGCGCACCGGCGAACCCCAGACGTTGCCCGCGATCCAGTCCGTGCCCGTCTACGAGGTAACCGTCGAGGGCGACGACGTCTTCTTGGAGATCACATGAGCGTTCTCAAGATCTCGGATCTGCACGCCTCCGTGGCCGGCATCGAGATTCTCCGCGGCGTCGACCTCGAAGTTCGTTCCGGCGAGGTGCACGCGCTGATGGGCCCGAACGGTTCGGGCAAGTCGACGTTGTCGCACGCGCTCATGGGTCGCGGCGACTACGAAGTGACGAGCGGGTCGGTCACGATCGACGGTGTCGAACTGCTCGGCCTGCCCACTTGGCAGCGTGCGCACGCGGGGTTGTTCCTCGCGATGCAGTACCCGGTCGAGGTTCCCGGCGTCCCGCTCGAAGAGTTGGTCGGCGCGTCGCTGCGGGCCCGGTCGGTCGCGGTCGACGACCTTTCCGGCCGTGTGCTCGCCGAAGCACGAACCCTCGGCGTCCCCGACGAACTACTCGTCCGCGGCGTGAACGACGAGTTCTCCGGCGGCGAGAAGAAGCGAGCCGAAACGGTGCAGCTGGCCGTGCTCGAACCAAAGTTCGCGGTGCTCGACGAAATCGACTCCGGTCTCGACGTCGACGCGTTGCGCGATGTCGCCCGCCGCGTCGAGCAACTCACGAACGAGCGCGGCATCGGCGTGCTCGCGATCACGCACTACGCGCGACTACTCACCGAGTTGAAGCCCGACCAGGTGCACGTGTTGCTCGCCGGCCGGGTTGTGCTGAGCGGTGGCCCCGAACTCGCCGACCGCCTCGAAGAAACCGGCTACGAAGGCATCGCGGCCGAAGTCGGTGTCGACGAACTCACCGTCGAGATGCCGAAGGAGCACGACCCCTTCGGCGACCCCACCATCGGTTCGAGCCCCTTCGCCGACCCGCTCGCGTAGGACTCTGCCCGAATCTTGGGACATTACATGGTTGCCTTTATGTTTGGCTGATATTAAGGTCATCGTGTAATGAGCGGACCTTCGGGCAAGAATCCATTCCGCCCCGGCGTCGGCACGCGACCGGCCTACCTGGCCGGGCGAGACGCGCCCATGCGTCGATTTTCGGCGCTACTCCGGTCGGCGCCCGAGCAGCCCGCGAACATGCGCGTGACGGGCCTGCGCGGTGTCGGCAAGACCGTTCTCCTCGGCGAGTTCGAGCGGATCGCGGGTGAGGCGGCTTGGGCCGCCGGATTTCTCGAGTTCGCTCCGGCGCACAACGAAGACGCCGCGGTCGTGCGCGCCATTGGTGATCTCGCCGACAGGGTCACTCATCAGGTGATTCGCATGGAGCGGATCAAGGCCGCCCTCGGGCGCGCGGGCCGGGTCGCCGGTTCGCTCGGTGTCACCTACAACGAGGTGAAGGTGACGTTCGAGCCGGGTATGGTCGCCGGTTCGGTCGACCTTTCGGCTCGGCTGTTCGAAGTCGTCGAGGTCGCGGTCGACAAGGGACTGACCGGCGTCGTGTTGCTACTCGACGAGGCGCAGATCGTGCGCGACGACCGCACCGCACGGGGCGATCATCCGCTCTCGCTGCTGATTTCTGCCGTGGCTTCGCTGCAACGCCGCGAGATTCCGATCGGACTCGTCGTCTGCGGCCTCCCCACACTGACCGGAAACCTTCTACGGGCTCGCTCGTACACCGAGCGGATGTTCCGGGGCGAGGAGGTCGGTCGGCTCGACGCTCCGGAGGCTGCGGCCGCGTTCACCGAGCCGCTCAAGGGCCGCGATGTTCATGTGCACCGCGACTTGGTCGATGCCGTCGTCGAAGAAGTCGAGGGGTATCCCTACTTCATCCAGCTCTGGGGCGCCGAACTCTGGGACGCCGCCGTTGTCGCGGAAGTCGACGACTTCTCTGTTGAGCTCTTGGACGCAGCGCGAGCCGAAATCGACCGCCGCCTCGACATCGACTTCTACGAACCCCGCATCGCGACGCTCACGCCGGCCGAGCAGGACGTGCTGCTCGCGTCGGCCCAGTGCCCGTACCCGCCGCTCGCGACGGTGACCCTGTACGAAGCGATCGACAAGACGCCTGGCAACATCAACGTTCTGATGGGCCGGCTCGTCGAAGCCGGAGTGATCTACCGCGTGCGCAAGGGTCAGTACGAATACACGGCGCCGAAGTTCCGCGAGTACTTGTTGCGCCGCGCGTCGTAGCGGTCAACCGAGCAGCGCTTGCTGCTTCTCGGCCGGGACTTCGGACGGCTTACGCGGATAGCTCTCGGGCATGACGAACGCACCCGCGACGGCGAGGTCGTCACGCGAAATGCACCGCGACGTGCAGATGCGATCGAGCAGGTCGGCCTGCGCGGGTTCGAGGTCGACGAGTAGCCCGAGCACGTTGAGCACGTCGAGAAGCTCGGTTGTGTACTCGGGCAGCCAGTGGTCGGGCCGGATGTCACCGAGCGTCGAAGGCGGCCGGCGGTCGGGAGCGGTTGGGATCGCACCGTTGGCCGGAACGAGGGGCACGCGATCGTCCGGAAGGCGAGGAGGCGCGGCCGGGCGACCCGCGCTCGGGTCGGGGAACCGCTCGCCGAAGGTATGAAGCCACACGACGCGCCGGCCCATGTCGACGGCCATGCCGAAGCTCTGAGTGAGGGCGCGCAGGAACCCGGGAGAGATGTTGGCGACCGAAGCGTCGCCGTCGAGCCATAGCGGGAACACGCGACCGCCGAACGAGCCCTTGTAGTGGTCGAGATCGGGGACCAGGGCCGTCAGAGTGATTGCCGGTCCACCCGCCGGCGAGGTCCGGCTCAGTGCGGTCGCATAGATCTGCTGCGTCGCGTGCGCGCGCCACAGCTCGGGATTTGGGCGATTGATCAACCGATTGTCGGGGACGATCCATTGCCGGTCAAACGAGCGAAACGCGTAGCGCACCGGTTCTTCCACCGGCCCCGACGCGTCGCCGACCGGGCTGGTTGCCGTCGAGTATCCCGGCAATGGCGACTTCAGCTTCTTCGTGACGGATCGGTCGCCACCTTGATGCGGGTAGAACAGCGCATCCTTCTTGTCAACGGGTGCGCGTACGAGCGCGTCCCATCGCTCGCGCAGACTCGCCGCGTCGGGCGCGATCACCCACGTACGGCCGGGCATGACGCCCGAGCCGTCGTACACGAAGAGGTCGTCGAGCTTGGGATACGTTGCCCAAGCTCCTTGCGAAGCTGGCAGGAACGGCGCCCGCCAATCGGTCGGGCACGCGGTCCAGGCGTCGTCATCCAATCGCATCGTCCCGAGCGCCGCGAATTTGTCGGTGCGTGGGCCATGGGGAACCGACCGGAACCAAACCGACGCGGGCGTTGTCGGATCGTTGGCGCCGGTGCGGACGGCCATCACGATGCACACCGGTTGCTGCACGTCCTCGAAGATCCGAGAAGCAACGTCGGGTTGGTGTCCTTCGGGGGTGCAGTGAATGACGCGCACCTCGTCGCAGGTTTGGCGCAGGTACTCCGCATGCGTTGGAACCCGGGGCCGTTGAGGAATCCGGCAACTGTTATGAACGCGACTACGCCGGTGTCGTGCTCCGGGTCGTGGTCGAACACCTTCCAGGTCGCCCAGCGCCAGAAGTACACGTACAGGTTGCGGAGGTGCTTGGCGTGAGCGCCGACCTTCCACACCTTCGGCGGCATCCACGCGTCGAGAAGCGGCGCGACCTTGGCATTCACGTCGCCGCTCTCCACCCAGCCACCGCGCCCCTTCGCCTTCTCCTGGTAGGGCGGATTTCCGATCACGACGGTGATCGGTTGCGTCTTCTTGACCTCGTTGGCCCGTCGGCGCGACTCCGCGATAGGCGCGTAGATCGCACCGAGTTGCTCATCTTCGACGTACGGGTTTCCGAGCGTGTCGGTTACGTATATGCGCAGGGGCACTTTCGTCGTTGCCTGCAAGTCGGCCAACTCGGCCAGAACTCTCAGTTGGGCGACAGCAAACGGGCCGAGTTGCAGCTCGAACGCAAACAGCCGTTCCAGCGCGGCTTCGATTGCTCCCGGAACCGCGCCCGCTCCCTGTTCGGCGGCAATTGTCTCGGCGATGCGCTGCAAGACGCCGAGAATGAACGTGCCGGTACCTACAGCAGGGTCAACGAGCGTGACGGCCTCGTCCGCGAGGCCGAGCCGTCGTCCGAACCGCAGGCGGAGGGTTTCGTCGACGAGGTTCGTCATCGAAGCGACGACTTCGGGAGGCGTGTAGTACGAGCCGGTCTTCTTGCGCAGTCTGCTGTCGTACTCGGCGAGGAAGTCCTCGTAAAAGTACAACCAGGCGCGGGCGTCGCCTTTCGAGATTGTTGGCCAGTCGACCGCATCGAGCACGCGCGTCAGCGTGCCGATCGACGTCTTCAGCGTTTCGTGTTTTGTCGTGTCGTCGGTGAGGATGCGCAGCGCCGCGCCGATCAGCGAGTGCGTCGAGGCCAGATCCTTGGCGGCTCGGTCAAGTCCGGTTGCCAGCTCGATGCCGTTTGCCCGCGCAACCAGGAGGCCGAAGGTGACGGCTTGGGCGTAACCGTCTGCGAACTCTGCCGGCGTGGCGTCGGGGAACAACAGGCGCCGCCAGTCGGTTGCGAGGGCGCTGAGCGCCGGGTCACCCTCCTCGAGTTGCTCGGTGACTTCGTCGCGCAACAAGCGGCACACGCGTGCTGTCATCTCGGCCAGCATCTTGGGTGTGCGCGGCGGTATCGGTTGCCAGCGCAGAAAGTCGTCGAAGAGGGTCAGCAACTGTTGCGGCGCGGCCATGTTCGCGCCCGCCGTCTCGATGTCGCCGTCCATGCGTATGACGAGCTGGATCTCGCCGCTGTGCCAGAGCGTGAACTCGTTGCCGTCGGTGTAGATGAGATTGGGCAACGACTGGAGACGCAGCCACTGTTCCTTGTCGTGCTTGACCTTGAACTTGCGCGGGTCGCCACCCTTCCCGGGCGCCTTCACCTCGATGAAGCCGACGAGCGCGCTTGACAGCGTCACCGCGTAGTCGGGCCGTGTCTTCAAGTGCGCGAGCGACGACTCTCCCACCGCAACGACTTGTGCGGGCAAACCCGCACAGCTCGGCAAGATCGGCGATCAGTCCTTCGAGCGGCGCCCGAAGTTGGTCTTCGGGTTCGCCGTGCGCGCCCAGATTCCGGAGCTTCGCAAGCGCGGCGGCCCCGAACACCGATACTGCGTTCTCGAGATTCCCGGCAGACACGACCAGACGCTACGTGCCGGGTGCGACACCACCGGGGACGCCGCCCTGACAGGGTGGGTTACGGACCGGGTGGAGGCTCCGGCAGCTGCGTCGTTGTGTCCGGCGACGGATCAGTGGCCGGCGGGTCGATAGGCGTCGTCGTCGGCGGCACAGTCGTGTCCGGCGTGCCCACCGGCGCGACCGTGTCCGGCGGCGTCGTTTCGGGCGGTGTTGCGGGCGGCGTGGTTTCGGGCGGCGCGGTCGGCGGAGTCGTGGGCGTCGTCGGTGCCGAACCACCCCCGCCACCGCCGCCACCGGACACCGATCCGCCGTTCGGGCTGTCGGGCGGGTAACCGCCCTCGGGTGCCTGGATGCCGACCGCGTACACCGTCATGTCGTCGTAGACGAGCGTGGCGAAGTATTCGGCGATGTGCATCGGGATACGCGCGCAGCCGTGCGACGCGGGCTTCACCGGCACCGACGTGTAGCCGTGGATCGCGATCCCGCCGTTGAAGTACCACGGGTTGTAGAGGCGCCCGAGTTTGCCGGTGCGCCATCCGTTGACATGCCAGTCGAACTTGAACTTGCCCGCGTACGTGACCGCGTACTGGCAGCCGTCGCTCCCGCCGCAGAACCGCTTCCCGTTCCCGGTCGACGTCGGTGTGACGAGCGCGACTTGGTAGCCCTTGTAGAGGATGATCACCTGGCGGTCGAGGTCGATCTCGACGCGGTCGGCTTCGGCGGCGGGCATGTGCGGCGTCGGGTACTGGAACGTCGCCAGCGTGTCGACGAACGGTTGGTCGATCACGCCGTCGCGTTCCCAACCCATGAGCTTGTCGAATGCCTCCACTGCGGTGCGCGTCTTCGCGTCGAAGACGCCGTCGACCGGACCCGGGTCGAAGCGCAGTTCGACGAGGCGCGCTTCGTAGCCCATGATCTCGGCTGCTTGTGAACCCTGGCGGACACTTCCGCCGGGAACGGGCGGCAACGCGACTGCCGCGGGCTGGATCAGCGGCGGGATCGTCGTCGTCGTCGTGGGCGCCAATGTCGTCGTGGTCGGGTCGGTCGTCGACGGCTCGGTGCCCGGCGACACCTTCCGGAGCTCGAACCCGCCGGCTTCGATGTCGTCGTCGTCGCTCTGGGCCGCCGCGTACTGACCGACGGAGAGGACGGCGACGATCGCGACGACGAGTCCGACGATCGCGAAACGGATCAGCAGCCCGCGGCGCGGCGGGCGGATCTCGTCCATGTTGTCCGACGCGGCAATCGGGTCCACAGGCGCCCGATGCTACTGGACGCCTCGGCCGATTCAGGCCGCCGAGTCGGCACTAGCCGGTGGGCTGCGACTCTTCCTCGAGCAGCGCGGCGATGGCCGCGTCGGAGACTGCAAGCGTCCGGAGGTCGAGCAGAAAGTCGACGATCTCACCCGCGGAAACGAGGTCGCGTGCCGCGAAGCGTTCGAGTGCTCCGTCGATCGCAGTGACGATCCCGGCCTGATCCATGTGAGGTCTCCCTTCGGACTTCAGTGCAGCGTACCCGTTGTGCCGTACCACCATTGCAACGCTTGACGGACCTCCTCCGTTCCCACGTGTGACGGAATTCGCAGGGAGTTTGGTGCCCACAGAGCCCCGTGGGGGCCATGAGACTCCAAACGCCTTCAGGGTGATGGTGCGTGTTCGGCCTCGTCGAGGCCCTGCTGGAGGGTGTTCCACGCCAACGTGGCACATTTGATGCGCACCGGGAATTTCACGACGCCCTGCAGCGCTTCGAGGTCGCCCAATCGAACGCCTTCGAGTTCGGCTTCCAGGTCGCTGCCGTCGCCCTCACCTTCGAGCTTCGACTCGTGAATCGACATCAGTGCCTTGAACGCGCGTGTCAGTTGGTGCACCTCGGCCAGCGACTTGCCCTTCACCGCCGAACTCATCATCGAGGTCGACGCCTGACTGATGGAGCAACCCTGACCGGCGATCTTGATGTCACGCACTGTCTCGGTTTCGGGATCGACGTCGATGTAGAGCACCACCTCGTCGCCGCAGAGCGGGTTGAACCCTTCGACCTTGTGCGCGGGCGGAACCTCGAGCTCACCGCGGTTACGCGGCGAGCGGTAGTGGTCGAGGATGATCTCGCGGTAGAGGTCTTCGAGGCCGGCCATCTTGAATCCGATCCTAGAGGCCGAAGAACTTTTCGGCCTTCGCCAGCGCTTCGACCAGCGCATCGACGTCGGCTTCGTCGTTGTAGATGTAGAACGAGGCCCGGGTGGTGGCGGGCACGCCGAGCTGGCGCATGAGGGGCTTGGCGCAGTGGTGCCCCGCCCGGGCGCAGACGGCGTCCTCGTCGAGGACCTGGCTGATGTCGTGGGCGTGGATGCCGTCGAACAGGAACGACACCGCTCCGCCGCGAATCGAGACGTCGTTCGGGCCGTAGATCTTGAGCGACTCGGGGAACCGGGCCCGGAGTGCGTCGAGCGCGTACCGGGTGAGCTGCATCTCGTGGTCGCGCACCGCGGGCATCCCGAGGTCGGTCAGGTAGTCGATCGCGGCACCCCAGCCGATCGCTTCGACGAACGCGGGTGTGCCGGCCTCGAACTTCCACGGCACATCGTTCGTGGTGAAGCTGTCGAGGCGGACGTCGCGGATCATCTCGCCGCCGCCGAGGAATGGCGGCATCTCGTTGAGGAGTTCGTAGCGCGCCCACAGCCCGCCGATACCGGTGGGGCCGCACATCTTGTGCGCGGAGAACGCGACGAAGTCGGCGTCCCACGCCTGCACGTCGGTGGCGACATGCGGTGCGAACTGGCACGCGTCGACGAGGATGAGCGCGTCGTGCGCGTGCGCGGCGTCGGCCAGCGGGCGGATGTCGTTGATGGTGCCGAGGACGTTCGACATCGCGGTCACCGCGAGCAAGCGGGCGCCGGCGAGCAGTTCGTCGAGGTTGGTGAGATCGAGCCGGAAGTCGGGCGTCATCGGGATCCAGCGCAGCTCGACGCCCCGCTCCTCGGCGAGCATCAGCCAGGGCACGACATTCGCGTGGTGCTCCATGTGCGAGAGCACGATCGCGTCGCCGGCCACGAGGTTCTTGCGGGCCCATGTGTACGCAACGAGGTTGATGGCCTCGGTCGCGTTGCGCACGAACACGATCTCTTCGGTGCGGTTGGCGTTGACAAATCGGGCGACCTTGGCGCGCGCGGCTTCGAACGCGTTGGTCGACTCGGCCGCGATCTCGTACACGCCGCGGTGCACGTTGGCGTAGTAGCGCCGGTACACGTCGTCCATTGCCTCGAACACGGCGCGCGGCTTCTGCGCCGACGACGCCGAGTCGAGGTACACGATCGGCTTGCCGTGCACTTCCCGTTCGAACAGGGGAAAGTCGCGGCGGATGGTGCGCGGGTCGAGCGCGGTCACGCGACACCTTCACGGGTCAGTCTCGCTCCCGTTCTTGCGGCCTTCGGCAAGCGGGACTCCGCTTCCTTCCTGTCCTCTTTGAACGCGTCGAACCCGCCGGTCTCGACGGCCTTGGCGACTTCGGGGCCGCCCGTTTCGACGATGCGGCCGTCGACGAGCACGTGCACGATGTCGGGAACAAGATGATCGAGGATGCGCTGGTAGTGCGTGATCATCAGGATGCCCAACGCGGGCCGGTCCTTGCGCACTTCTTCGATGCCGGCCGCGACGATGCGCAGCGCGTCGATGTCGAGCCCGGAGTCGGTCTCGTCGAGCACGGCGACGTCGGGTTCGAGCATCGCCATCTGGAGCACTTCGTTGCGTTTCTTCTCGCCGCCCGAGAAGCCCTCGTTCAGGTAGCGCTCCTGGAAGCGGCTGTCCATGCCGAGGCGCTTGGTCCACTCGATGAGCTTCATGCGCACTTCGAGCACGGAGAAGTCGTCGATGCCCTTGCGGCGGCTCATGGCCTGGCGCAGGAAGTTGAGCACCGACACGCCCGGGATCTCTTCGGGGTGCTGGAACCCGAGGAACAGGCCCCGGGCCGCGCGCTGGTCGGTGGGCAGGGCCGTGATGTCCTCGCCGTTGAGCAGGATCCGCCCGCCGCTGATCGCGTAGGCCGGGTTCCCGGCCACGGTGTTGGCCAGGGTCGACTTCCCGGAACCGTTGGGGCCCATCAGGGCGTGCAATTCGCCCGGAGCCACGGCCAGCGAGAGGCCCCGGAGGATCTCGCGGTCGTCGACCGAGACGTGCAGATCGTCTATTTCGAGGGCGGGAGGCGCCTCAGCCATGCCGACTATTGTAATAACACTACGTCCGTAGTGTAAATCCAGCGCCCACTTCCCGAAATTGCGCCAACCCACGACCGAAACGGTCGCCGGATGGCGCAATTTCGGCTGGGGTGGGGTTACACGACCGAATCGAAGACGGATTCGTAGCCCTGGACCATGGCCTCCGCCGAGAACTTCTCGGCGACGAGGGCCCGGCACGCTGCGGGGTCGATGTGCTTCACGTGGCCGAGGGCCGAGACGAGGTCGTCGCTTCCGTCGCGCCGGAACCCCGTGACCCCGTCGACGACGATCTCGGGTGCCGCGCCCCAGTTGGTCGTCACGACCGGGGTTCCGCAGGCCATCGCCTCGGTCATCACGAGTCCGAACGGTTCGGGCCAGCGGATCGGAAAGATCAAGGCGCGCGCCCGGCCGAGGAGGTCGACCTTCGTTTCGTGCGACACGTTCTCGAACATCTCGACGTCGTTGCTGAGCAGCGGTTCGACGGTCGCTTCGTAGTACGCCTTCTCCGGCGGCTCACTGCGCTTGAGGATCATCTTCAGCGGAAAGCCCGCGCGCCGTGCGATCTCGATGGCTTCGGCCGGTCCCTTATCGGGGTTGGCGCGGCCGATGTAGACGAGGAAATCCTCTTTCTCGGTGCGGAACGGATACGAACCGAGATCGATGCCGTTCGGCACAACGCCGGCGTAACGCACGTCGGGGTTCATCTCCCGCTGCGCTTGACTGATCGCGACGAGGTGAACGCGGTCATGTAAGACGCCGTATAGCAATCGCGTCGTGTCGGTCCACGGACCGTGCAACGTGTGCACGACCGGCGGCCGGCCCATGCGCATCGCGCCGCACACCGGACCCATCACGCCCGCGTGATCGTGCACCACGTCGAAGTCGTCGACCTGGAGATACGACGAGACCGCGTGGAACGCGTCGTACCAGGGGTCGCCCAGCTCGCGCGGATCGGGCGCGTCCTCCATGGGCGAGATCAGCTCGGCCTTGGTGCGCGAACCCCCGGACGCGAAGAGCGTGACGTCGTGGCCCGACTCGACCAGGCCGTCGGCCAGGAGCGAAACCACGAGTTCGATCCCGCCGTAACCCGACGGGGGCACCGGGAACCACACCGGCGCGACGACAGCGATGCGCACAGTGCGCAGAGTAATGCCCTAGCGTTCGTCCTCGATGCCCGAGCCGTGGACCACGAGCGCGAGCGCGAGCTTGGGCGGTGCGGGCGGAGTCGTCACGCTGGTCGAGGGCTCCGCATTCTGTATCTCGTCGCGCTCGGGTGAGATCGACCCGGGGCTGCCGATGGGCCTGATCTTTCGCGACACGCGATTCCTGTCGACGTTCCGCCTGCGAATCAACGGCAACGCGCCCGAGTCACTCGCGGCGACGACCCCCGATCCGTTCAGCGGCGTGTTCGTCTTGCGTTCGACGCCGAGCAAGGGCCAAGCCGATTCGCACCTGCTCGTCACGCGGCGCCGGTACGTCGGCCGCGGGATGCGCGAAGACATCACGGTCGACAACTTCGGCGAAGAGGCCGCGTTCTGCTCGATCGAACTCGAACTCGAGGCCGACTTCGCCGACCTGTTCGAGGTGAAGTCGGGCCGGGTCGAGAAGCAGGGCAAACTCGGAGTCCACACCGAGGGTGCGCGGCTGACGTTGTCGTACGAACGCGGTGGCTTCCATCGGGCGACGTGCATCGACTTCAGCGACGTACCGCGCCTTACGGGCAACCACGCGAGCTACGAAGTGATCATTCCGCCCCGCGCGTCGTGGTCGACGTGCATCCAGATCACACCCGTGATCGAGGATCAGGAGATCACGCCCCGTTACCTCTGCGGGCATCCGGTCGAACGGTCGACTCCGGTCACGCGGCTCGAAGAGTGGAACCGGCGCCTGCCCAAGGTCACGAGCGACGAGAAGAGCTTCTCGATCCTGCTCGAACGCTCGGCGCGCGATCTCGCGGCCCTGCGGATCTTCGACCCCGAGTTCCCCGACCGCGCGGTCGTTGCGGCCGGTGCGCCGTGGTTCATGACGCTGTTCGGGCGCGACTCGCTCATCACGTCGTGGATGACGATGCTGGTCGATCCCGACCTCGCGCTCGGCACCCTGCAAACGCTGGCCCGGTTCCAGGGCACGAAGATCGACCCGATCACCGAAGAGGAGCCGGGCCGGATCCTGCACGAGATGCGCTTCGGCGAGACCGCGTCGCTCGCGTTGGGCGGCGGCCGCGTGTACTACGGCACCGTCGACGCGACGCCGTTGTTCGTGATGCTCGTGGGCGAGTTGAGCCGGTGGGGGAGTCGCCGCCTCGAAGTCGACGCGCTGTTGCCTGCCGTCGACCGCGCGCTCGAATGGATCACCGAGTACGGCGACAAGGACGGCGACGGCTTCGTCGAATACCAGCGCACCAGCGACCGGGGCCTGCAGAACCAGGGTTGGAAAGATTCCTGGGACTCGATGCGGTTCGTCGACGGGTCGTTCGCGCAGACACCGATCGCGTTGTGTGAGGTGCAGGGCTACGTCTACGCCGCGTTCCGCGCGCGTGCCCACATCGCGACCGAAGCCGGCGACCACGAGCTCGCCGCGTCATGGAGCGAACGGGCTCGCGACCTGAAGCGCCGGTTCAACCAGGCGTTCTGGGTCGAGACCGACGACGGCGGCTACTTCGCCATGGGTCTCGACCGTGACAAGCGCAAGATCGACGGGCTCGGGTCGAACATGGGTCACGCCCTCTGGACCGGCATCGTCGACCTCGACAAGGCACCGCACGTCGCGCGGGCACTCGTGTCCGACGGCATGTTCTCCGGATGGGGGATCCGCACCCTGTCGGAAACGATGCAGGGTTACAACCCGCTCTCGTATCACTGCGGGAGCGTGTGGCCGCACGACAACGCGCTGTGCGCGGCGGGGCTCATGCGGTACGGCTTCGTCGACGAGGCGCACAAGGTGATGCGCGGGCAGGTCGACGCGTCGCCGTGGTTCGGGAACCTGCTGCCGGAGTTGTTCGGGGGCTTGGATCGGGCTCGCTTCGGGTTTCCGGTGTCGTACCCGACGTCGTGTTCACCGCAGGCGTGGGCCGCGGCGTCGCCGCTCCTGTTCCTGCGCACGATGCTGCGCTTCGAACCCGACTTCCGCAACTCGAAGTTGCACCTCGCGCCCGCCATCCCCGAATGGATCGGGCGTTTGCGCCTCGAACGCATCCCGGTGATGGGCGGGCACCTCACCATCGAGGTCGAAGGACAGGTCGTGCACGCGCTCGAAGTGCCCGACGGTCTCACGATCGTGTCGGAACCCCGTCCCGCGACCAGCTAACGCGACCTCGACCTCACGCGGTCGTCGACAGCGACAGGGCGAAGTCGTCGTCGGGGTCGGTCCACCACTCGACGAGTCGCAACCCCGCGTGGGCGAGTTCGCGCTCGATCCCTTCGCGCCGGAACTTCGCGCTCACCTCGGTGCGCATCTCTTCGCCCGCGGCGAACGGGACGACGAGATCGAGGGCGCGCACGGTGACCACGTGATCGTCGACCGCTCTGAGCCGCATCTCGATCCACTCGTTCTCCTTGTCGAAGAACGCGACGTGTTCGAAGCGGTCGGGGTCGAAGTCGGCGTCGAGTTCCCGGTTCATGACATGCAGGACGTTTTTGTTGAACTCGGCGGTCACACCCGCACTGTCGTCGTACGCGGCTTCGAGCCGGCCGATGTCCTTGACGAGATCGGTGCCCAAGAGGAAGTGGTCGCCGGGGTCGAGCGCGCCTCCAATCTCGGCCAGGAACGCGGCGCGGTGTTCGGGAAGGAAGTTGCCGATCGTGCCGCCGAGGAACGCGACCAGGCGGCGGCCGGCGTGCGGGATTCGGTGGAGGTCGTGGTCGAAGTCGCCGGCGACGGGCCGTACGGCCAGGCCGGGATACTCGGCTTCGAGTGCGGCCGCGGCCCCGTGCAACGTCTCATCGCTCACGTCGAACGGCACGAACTGGTGCAACGTCCCGCCCGCGAGCAGTGCGTCGATCAGCAGCCGTGTCTTCTCCGACGTGCCCGAACCGAGTTCGATCAGCGTTTCCGCCCGCGTCGCGCGCGCGATCTCGTCGGCGCGCTTGTCGAGGATCGCCGCCTCGGCCCGAGTGGGGTAGTACTCGGGCAGTCGGGTGATCTCGTCGAACAACGCGGAACCGCGCGCGTCGTAGAACCACTTCGGCGGCAAATCCTTCGGTACCTCCGTGAGCCCCTGCCGTACGTCGTCAGCAATCGAACTCATGCGTCACCCGCCAGTCGCACGCCGCCGTACATCCAGCGGCTTCCCGGTGGGAAGAAGTTGCGATACGTGGGTCGCGTGTGGCCGGCTGGGGTGATTCCCGCGCCGCCGCGCAACACCATCTGGCCCGACATGAACTTCCCGTTGTACTCGCCGACCGCGCCGGGCGCGGGTTGGAACCGCGGGTAGGGCAGGTACGCGCTCGCGGTCCACTGCCACTGCTCGTCGTCGCGTTGGTGCAGCGCGGCGGCCGCGTGCTCCCATTCGAATTCGGTCGGGAGTCGTTCGCCGCGCCACCGTGCGAACGCGTCGGCCTCGAAGTGGCTCACGTGGCCGACCGGCTCCGCGGGATCGACCGCCCGGCGGCCCGCGAGTGTGAACACGCTCCAGTCGTCGTCGTTCCACCAGTACAGCGGCGCCTCCCACCCGTGCGCCTGTACCGCGGCCCAGCCGTCGGCGAGCCAGAGGTCGGGCCGGTGGTAGCCGTCGTCGTCGACGAATGCGATCCACTCGGCCGCGGTGACGAGCCGGTCGGCAATGCGGTACGGGTCGAGGTGGACGACATGGCGTGGGAACTCGTTGTCGAAACCGAACCCTTCGCCGTCGTGGCCGATCTCGACGGAACCGCCGTCGACGTCGACCCACGCCATCGGCGTCGCAACCCGCGAGGAGCATTGTCCTTCGGCGTAGGCCGGTTCCAGTGGGTTGCACGACAGCACATGCTTGATGTCCATGAGCAACAGCTCTTGGTGTTGTTGTTCGTGGTGCAACCCGAGTTCGATCAACGCGGAGGTCTCGGGCCACTCGTCGTCAGGACACGACTCGATCAACGCAGTGAGCGCGTCGTCGACGTGAGCGCGGTACCGCGCGATGTCGGTGACCGTCGGGCGGGAGAGCAGGCCGCGCTCGGGGCGGGGGTGCCGGGCGCCGACCACTTCGTAGTACGAGTTGAAGAGGTAAGTGTACGACTCGTGGAAGTGCTCGTATTCCTTCACGTTCGGTGCGAGGAGGAACGTCTCGAAGAACCAGGTGGTGTGCGCGCGGTGCCACTTCGTCGGGCTCACGTCGGGCATCGACTGGACGACCTGGTCCTCGGGGTGAAGCGGCGACGCGAGGGCTTCGGTTTGCGATCGGACGCGCCGGTGCTGCTGCGCGAGCGCGTCGCGAGTTTGTGCGGTCACCCGCCGAGCGATCCGAAACAGGCCGCGACCCAGGCGAGGTTGCGGGCAGGCGAGAACCACTGCGTGACGAGCATCGCGTCCTCCGGAGATCGAGTGGTGCCCTCCATAGTGCCCCAATCGTGAGACACCTACGCACGCGCGGGCGGTAGCCCCGCTGATACGCAGCGACGTACGTGGCGCGGGGTCGGAGGTATCGCTAACCTCCGGCCGCACGGCGAAGACCCCCACACCCGAATCGGGCGTTGGCCGGCCGGGGCTGCGGAACACCGCAGGGAGGCCTCCACTGCAATCCGACGAAGAGGCGGCCATCCGCCTTTGCAATGTGCGCAAAGTCTTCGCGGGCTCCGGCGCGCCCGCAGTCGGCGACCTTTCCCTCGACATTCCTGCGGGTCAGATCGTCGTACTCGTGGGTCCGTCAGGTTGCGGCAAGACGACGACGCTCAAGATGATCAATCGGCTGATCGAACCGACGGGCGGCGAGATCTTCGTGCTCGGGACCGAGGTGCACTCGGTTTCCGCGCCGGTACTGCGCCGGAGTATTGGCTACGTGATCCAACAGATCGGCCTGTTCCCGCACCGCACGATCGAAGCGAACATGGCGACCGTCCCGCGTCTCCTCGGCTGGGACAAAGCCCGCATCCGCGCGCGCGTCGACGAACTCGCCGACCTCGTCGGACTCGATCGCGGCTTACTCCGGCGCTACCCGTCCGAACTTTCAGGTGGCCAGCAGCAGCGCGTCGGCGTGGCCCGGGCGCTGGCGGCCGACCCGCCGATCTTGCTCATGGACGAGCCGTACAGCGCCGTCGACCCGATCGTGCGTGCGCACCTCCAGGACGAGCTCCTCGCGTTGCAGCGGCGCGTCCACAAGACGATCGTGCTCGTCACCCACGACATCGACGAGGCGATCAAGCTCGGCGACCAGGTCGCGATCCTCAACGTCGGCGGCGTTCTCGAGCAGTACGCGACTCCTGCGGAGGTGCTGCGCGCCCCCGCGAGCGAATTCGTCGCGCGGTTCCTCGGTCGCGAGCGCGGGCTGAAACGACTCGCGCTGATCCGCGTCGACGAGGTGCCGCGCGTCGACGGACCGGTCGTCGACATCAACGCGACGCCCGACGAGGCTCGCGCAGTCATGGACAAGTGGAACGTCGACTGGGCTGGCGTCCGCGACGGACACCGTCTTCTCGGTTGGGCATCGGGTCGCGATCTCGACGGTCGTGCGCGTGTTGGCGACGCGCCGCTGCAACCGTTCCAGTCGTGGGTAACCACGGAGACGACGTTGCGAGAAGCGCTCGACGTGCTCCTGAACAGCAGCACGCGCGTCGCGGTCGTCGTCGACGACGACAACAACTATCTCGGCATGCTCACCGTCGAACAGATCAGTGAGGGGATTCTGTGAGCATCCTCGCGGCGTACGACGGCGACGTGTGGATCGACTGGAGCTGGGTGGGCGATCACGGCGACGAGATCGTGACGCACCTGCGCGAACACGCGGAGTTGACCGCGCTTTCGATCGGACTCGGACTCCTCATCGCAGTGCCGCTCGGCTTGTTGGCCGCGTTTCACCCGCGCGTGCGCGGTGTGACGATCGCGGCGACCGGCGTGCTGTACACCATCCCCTCTCTTGCCGCGTTCGCGCTGCTCCTGCCGTGGACCGGGCTTTCCCGAGCGACAGCGGTGATTCCGTTGGCCTCGTACACGTTGCTCATCATCATCCGGAACATCGTCGCCGGCATCCACGGTGTCCCGCGTGAGGTCAGGGAGGCCGCGACGGGCATGGGATACACGTCAGCCGCGCGGATCGGTTGGGTCGACATTCCGCTCGCGCTGCCGGCGATGTTCGCCGGGTTGCGTATCGCGCTCGTCACGGTGATCGGCCTCATTCCGGTCGCCGCCCTGGTCGGACAGGGCGGGCTCGGACGCTTGATGCGCGACGGGTTCGATCGCGGATTCCGCACGCCGCTCACCGTCGGCATCGTGCTCACCGTCGCACTTGCAGTCGTCTGCGACTTGGCAGTGCTGCTCGCACAGCGCGTGCTCATGCCGTGGTCGCGCCGGAGGCGGGCATGAACTACTTCGGCGACGTGTGGGACTGGTTGCGCGACGGGCAGCATTGGACGGGCGACGAAGGCGTGCCGAACCGGCTTCTCGAACACGTCCAGATCTCGATCGTGTCGCTTGTGGTCGCCACGCTGGTCGCGCTCCCGATCGGGTTGTTGCTCGGCCACTTCCGCCGCGGCGCATTCGTCGCGATCAACGTTTCGAACATCGGACGCGCCATTCCCGCGCTCTCGATCCTGCTCATGGCCGTGCTGGTGTGGGGTATCGGGGATCCGCCTTCGTATTTGGCGACCATCGGTGTGGTGTCGGTCCCTGCGTTCGTCGCGCTTGTCGCACTCGCGATTCCTCCGATTCTGACGAACACGTATGTCGGGGTCGCCGGGATCGACCCGAACGTTCGGGAAGCCGCGACCGGGATGGGTCTGAACGGTCGTGAGGTGCTGCGGACCGTCGAGCTGCCGCTGTCCGGGCCCTTCATCATGGCCGGCCTGCGCACGAGCGCGGTGGCCGTCGTCGCGACGGCGACGCTGCTCGCGTATGTCGGAGGCGGCGGCCTGGGTCGTTTCATCATCGACGGGTCGCGCATCAGCTACAGCGATCCGCGCGTGTTCGTCGGCGCGCTGTTCGTCGCCCTGCTGTCGGTGACCGCCGAGTTGGCGTTGGGGTTCGTCGAGCGAGTGATACTTCCGCGTCCGCTCCGGGCATCGTCGTCGGCAGTCTCCGACGATGCCCCGCGTGTCGCCGCGTGATAGCCAGTCCGAAACACTGAGGAAGGAAACCAATGCGAACCGTGAGAGTCCGACCGACGGGGCGAGCAATCGGAGTGCTGCTCCTTGCCCTCGTCCTCGTTTCCGCAGGATGCGGTGGCGATGACGACGACGATGCTGGTGACGACGCAACGGGCGACGACACCGAGGAAATATCGGGCCGTGTAGACCAACAGCTCGTGTTCGGCGGTCCGCCTGAGTGTCAAGAGCGGCCACTCTGCCTTGGTGAGACGGAGCAGGAGCTGTACGGGCTCGACTTCAAGGAAGTGAAGAAGCTCGACCCGGGTGGTCCCGTCACCGTCACCGCCCTCAGCGACGGCGACATCGACGTCGGCCTGCTCTTCACCGGCTCGAGCGTGATCGAGGACAACTTCGTGCTCCTCGAAGACGACAAGGGCCTTCAGCCGTCCGACAACCCGGTTGCGGTCGGGCGGACCGAGGTGATGACCGACGACGTGGTCGGGATTCTCGACGCAGTCAACGCGGCTTTGACGCTCGACGAGTACAACGCCATGGCGCTTTCGGTATTCAACGACCTCGAAGACCCGGCTGACGTGGCCGGAGCGTTCTTGCAGCGCAACGGGCTCACCGAAGGTGGCGACACCGGCGCGGGCACGAGCCTCACCGTCGGCTCCAAGGACTTCGCGGGTGCGCAGCTCCTCAGCCAGGCGTACGGGCAGGCGCTCGAAGCCAACGGCTACGAGGTGTCGTACCAGGACAACATCGGCCCGACCGAGACGGTGTATCCGTTGCTCGGCGACGGCACGATCGACCTCTACGGCGAGTACACGGGCACACTGTTGACGTTCCTCGGCGGAACGCCCAGCTCCGACTCGGCCGAGACGTACGACTTGCTCGTCACTGCGCTCGAAGGCGATTCCCTGGTCGCGTCCGCGGCGTCAGATGCCCAGGACGTGAACGGCTTCTATGTGCTCGACACGACCGCTGAGGAATTCGGTCTGTCGAAGATCTCGGACCTCACGTCCGAGTAAGTCGGGCCGCGCAGTGTCGTGGTGGGACGCCCCGTCTCAGAAACGAGGCGGGCGTCTCACCACCCACGCTCGATCCACTGGTCGAGGTGCGGCCGCTCGGTGCCGATTGTGGTGTCGAGCCCGTGGCCCGGCATGACGATCGTTTCCTGCGGCAGCGGGAACAGCCGTCGGTCGATCGAGGTGATGATCGTGTCGAAGCTCGCGCCTTCGGTGTGCGTGTTCCCCGGCCCGCCCGGGAAGAGCGTGTCGCCGCTGAACAGCACCGGGTGATCCTCGATCAGGAAGCACGTCGAGCCACGGGTGTGTCCGGGCGTGTGGATCGTGTGCAGCCGGAGGCCGCCGATCTCGATGACATCGGCGTCGGGGATCGTGAAGTCGTACGACGGCAGCATGGCCGCGTCGCCCTCGGAGATACCCACATCGATGCCGGCATCGCGCATCTGGGTGACCGCCTGGATGTGGTCCCAGTGCCCGTGCGTGGTGAGGACCCGCCGCACACCGGTGGCGGTGGCGACCTCGAGGAGCAGCTCGTGCTCGTTGGCGGCGTCGATGATGACCGCCTCGCCCGTGCCCTTCGAGCGGAGCACGAACACGTTGTTCTCGAACGGCCCGACGACCAGCTTCTCGATCCGCACGTCGGAGGTCTCGTAATGAGCAGGCCGCATGGCGCAAGCGTACCGAGCATGATGCGGTGAGCGCAGCGAGCAGCGACAAAGAATTGTGGGAAGATGCTCCCGTGAATCGCCGGGTTCTCGTCGTGCTCGGCGCCGCCCAGTTCTTGATGGTGCTCGACCAGGCCGTGATGAACGTGTCGATCAGCCAGCTCGTCGAAGATTTCGACACGTCGGTCACGACGATCCAGGCGGTCATCACGTTCTACTCGCTGGTGATGGCCGCGTTGATGATCACGGGCGGCAAGCTCGGCGATCTCTGGGGGCGCCGGCGCGCGTTCGGGATCGGGATGGCGATCTACGCCGTCGGCTCGGCTCTCACTGCGATCTCGTGGTCGGTCGGTGTGCTCGCACTCGGATGGTCGGTGCTCGAGGGCATCGGTGCCGCGCTGGTACTGCCCGCGTTGGTGGCGCTCGTCGCGGGCAACTTCGAAGGCCGTGACCGCGCGCTCGCGTTCGGCGTGCTCGGCGGCGTGGCCGGGGCCGGCATCGCGGTCGGGCCGATCCTCGGCGGGTGGGTGACCACCTATCTCACGTGGCGGCTCGTGTTCGTGGGTGAGGTCTTCGTCGCCGCGCTCATCTTGCTCGCATTGCGCTGGGGTGACCGAAGTGCCGCGCGAGGGGCGCCCGCCGCAACTCGACCTCGTCGGCTCCTTGCTGTCGGCCGCGGGTCTCGGGCTCATCGTGTACAGCGTGTTGCAGTCGAACTCGTGGGGATGGATCACACCGAAGAACTCGCCGGTCGAACCGTTCGGATTCTCGCTCACGCTCTTCGTGATCGGTGCCGGTGTCCTCTTGCTCTTGGCGTTCTCGCGCTGGGAACGGCGCCGGGAAGCGCACGAACTCGACCCGCTCGTGCGCCTCGACCAGCTGAAGATCCCGCCGCTCCGGGCCGGACTCGCCATGTTCTGCGCCCAGAACCTGATTCTCATGGGCATCTTCTTCACGATCCCGTTGTATCTCCAGGTCGTGCAGGGTTACGACGCGTTCGAGACCGGTCTGCGCATGCTCCCGGTGTCCGTCACGTTGTTCCTTACGTCGGCGCTGGGACCGGTGTTCGAGCGGCGGTTCGGCGCGCGGTCGGTCGTGCGCGCGGGGCTGGCCGTGCTGCTCGTCGCGTGTGTTGCGTTGCTCACGCTGATCGACCACGAGATCGACACGGTCGGGTTCCTCGTTACGATGGCCGTGCTCGGCGTCGGCATGGGGTTGTTGGCTTCTCAGCTCGGCAACGTCGTGCAGTCGTCGGTGGGTCCCGAAGAGCGCAGCGAAGCCGGGGGTCTGCAGTACACGGCGCAGCAACTCGGCGCCGCGCTCGGCACCGCGCTGATGGGCGCGGTGGTGATCGGCAGCATGGCCACGACACTCGGACGCGCCGTCGACGACGACCCGCGCGTCAGTGACGCCGTCGCCGAACAGGTCGGGATCCAACTCGCAGCCGGAGTGAGCTTCGTCGCCGTCCCGACGGTCGAGGCCGCGGTCACCGACGCGGGCGTGCCGATCTCCGAGGGCGACGCGATCGTCGAGAACTACGCCGACAGCCAGCTCCAGGCGCTCAAGCTGGGCCTGCTGCTCGCCGCGTTCGTGGTCGCCGCCGCGTTCTTCGGCACCAAGCGCCTCCCCGACCGGCCCGCCCCTCTGGAAAACTGACCGGGCGGTCAAGTAGCTTCGATCCGCCATGGATTTCACCGATACTCCCGCCGAAGCGGCCTTCCGCGACGAGATTCGTACCTGGCTCGCGGAGAACCTCAAAGGTGAGTTCGCCGCGCTCGGAAGCGCGGGCGGACCCGCCGACGAGACGGGCTGGGACACGCGCGTCGAGTGGGCCCGGTTGCTCGGGCGCGACCGCTGGACGGGTCTTTCATGGCCGGTCGAGTACGGCGGACGCGGCGCCGACGTCGCGCAGCAGATCATCTACTCCGAGGAGTACGCGCGGGCCAACGCACCTTCCAGCGTCTCCTTCTTCGGCGAGGGCCTCTTCGCGCCGACGCTCATCGCGTGGGGTACCGACGAGCAGAAGCGCCGGTTCCTGCCCGGTATCCAGATGTGCGAAGAGTTGTGGTGCCAGGGTTTCTCCGAACCCAACGCCGGGTCCGACCTCGCCAACGTGCAAACCCGCGGCGTCCTCGACGGCGAGGAATGGGTCGTCGACGGCCAGAAGGTGTGGACGACACTCGCGCACCGGTCCGACTGGTGCTTCGTCGTCACCCGCACCGATCCGGAGTCGAGCGGCCACCACGGGCTTTCGTATCTCCTCGTGCCGATGGACCAGCCCGGTGTCGACGTGCGCCCGTTGAGGCAGATGACGGGCAGTGCCGAGTTCAACGAAGTGTTCTTCGACGGCGCGCGCACCGCGAAGGAGAACGTGCTCGGCCCTGTCGGTGAGGGTTGGAAGGTCGCGTTGGCGACGCTGGGCTTCGAGCGGGGCACCGCGTTCCTGTCGCAGCAGCTCGCGTTCGAAGAGGAAGTCACCCGAGTGCTCGACATCGCCCGCAAGAACGGCGCGGCCGACGACCCGGTGCTGCGCGACGAGCTGGCCGCCCGCTACATCGGGCTCCAGGTCATGAAATACAACGGTATGCGCATGCTCACCAACCTCGTGAAGTCGGCCACGCTCGGTCCCGAGGCGAGCATCGGCAAGCTGTTCTGGACCACGTGGCACAAGGCCTTCGGCGAGACGGCGATGAAGGTGCTCGGCGCCGATGCCCTCACAGTGGCCGAATCCGGGGCGGGTACCTACGATCTCGACGAGTTGCACCAGATCTTCATGGCCAGTCGAGCCGAAACCATCTACGCGGGATCCAGCGAGATCCAACACAACATCATTGGCGAGCGGGTGCTGGGTCTCCCGCGGGAACCTCGATAACCAAGGGAGATTGACCGTGAACTTCGCGTTCTCCGAGGAGCAGGAAGAGCTCCGTCGTACCGTCCGGCAGTTCTTGGATTCGAAGTCGCCGGAGACCGAGGTCCGTCGGTTGATGGAGACCACCGAGGGTTACGACCCCGCGGTGTGGAAGCAGATGGGCCAGGAGCTCGGTCTGCAGTCGCTCGCGATCCCCGAGGAGTACGGCGGGCAGGGCTTCACCTTCATCGAGCTCGGCATCATCCTCGAGGAGATGGGCCGCGTGCTGCTGTGCGCGCCCTACTTCGCGAGCGTCGTGCTGGCCGCCAACGCGATCCTCAACGCGGGCACCGACGACGAGAAGAAGTCGCTGCTCCCCGGCATTGCGTCGGGCGACAGCATCGCGACGCTGGCGTTCACCGAGCCGAACGGTAAGTGGGGCGCCGACGGCGTCACGATGGAAGCCTCCGAAAAGGGCGGCTCGTGGACCCTGTCGGGCGAGAAGATGTTCGTGCTCGACGGCCACACCGCCGACACGATCGTCGTCGTCGCCCGCACGGCGGGCACGACCGGAACCGACGGCATCTCGTTCTTCACGGTGAGCGGTGACGCCGACGGCCTCACCCGCACCGCGCTGTCGACGATGGACATGACGCGCAAGCAGGCAAAGCTCGAGTTCTCGAACGTCGCGGCGACGCCGCTCGGTGCGGCCGGCAGCGGCTGGGACGCGTTCTCGAAGACGCTCGACCAGGCCGCTGTCGCGCTGTCGAACGAGATGATGGGCGGGGCGCAGTTCGTCCTCGACATGTCGGTGCAGTACGCCAAGGACCGCGTGCAGTTCGGTCGCCCGATCGGTTCGTTCCAGGCCATCAAGCACAAGTGCGCCGACATGCTGCTCGAAGTCGAGTCGGGCAAGTCGGCCGCGTACTACTCGTCGTGGGCCGCAGCCGAAGACAACGAGGAGCTCCCCGTTGTCGCCGCGCTGGCCAAGGCGTACTGCTCCGAGGCGTACTTCCACGCGACGGCCGAGAACATCCAAATCCACGGTGGCATCGGCTTCACGTGGGAGCACCCGGCGCACCTGTACTTCAAGCGCGCCAAGAGCTCCGAGATCTACCTCGGCGACGCGACGTACCACCGCGAGCTGCTCGCGCAGCGCATCGGTATCTAGGGCAACTTCAACCTGACCGAGTTCACGCTTGCGTCGTTCAACGCCCATTGGGGCGTGGCGTCGTTCGGCGCGCTCGCTGGGCAGCGGTACGACCTCGTAGAGACGATTCGGTCGTTCGACGCCGACATCGTGGTCGTGCCCGAGTCGTGGCGGCCGCTCGACGGCGAGGGTGTACTCGAACCGCTGCGCGCCGACGGGTACGCGATCGAAACGCTGACGATGATGCGGATGCACCGCCCGAGGACACCGCGCCGGTCGCACCCCGGCGATGGATACTGGGAGCTGGCGGTGTGCTCGCGGTTTCCCCTCGGTACCTGTCGGGAGTTGCCAATCGGCACGGTGCGGCGCGACCCGGCCGGACTCCGGCGGGCACTGGCCTGCACTGTCGACATTCGGGGCACGGCGCTCGACCTCGTCGCGGTACACACGTCGTCGAAGCTTTTGTACGCGGGACCGATCACCCATCTGCGCGGATTGGCGCGCGAGCTTCCCGACTTTGCGGGGCCCGCGGTGATAGCGGGCGACTGCAACTTCTGGGGTCCGGGAGTAGTGGCAGTCCTACGAGGCTGGCGGCGGGCGGTGCGAGGACGAACCTGGCCGGCGAATTTGCCGCATAGCCAGATCGACCACGTCCTCGTGAACGACCGAGTCGAGGTGCGCGGCGGCGAGGTGCTGCCGCAATGCCACTCCGACCATCGGCCGGTTCGGGCCGACCTCGCGCTACTAACCTGATCCTCATGTCTGGTCCTTCCCGTCGCGACGCGCGCATCATCCGATCGCGTATAGGCGCGGTGGAGCGACTGACTCGCATCTGGCAGTAC
>Ga0163153_10001875_pt1 | contig 32227 bp, 29 predicted proteins | sample OliLakLV19MP6IB1_FD_148629 | JGI IMG/M metagenome (GOLD analysis project Ga0163153, IMG submission 148629) | Freshwater microbial mat bacterial communities from Lake Vanda, McMurdo Dry Valleys, Antarctica - Oligotrophic Lake LV.19.MP6.IB-1 | ecosystem: Environmental > Aquatic > Freshwater >... | reverse complement strand
CACGCGCCACCCGGCCCGGGTTGCGCGTGCCCGGCGCGTGGGACGGCTTCGAACTCGCCGTGCGCGCCGTGCTCGGCCAGCAGATCACGGTGGCCGCGGCACGCCGACTCGCCGCCAAACTCGTCGCCCGATACGGCGAGTCGCTCGCGCCGAGCACTGTTGGCGACGAGGCGGGATTGAGCTTGGCTTTCCCGTGCCCCGAACGCCTGGCGAACGCCGACCTGGCGACGCTCGGGATGCCGCGCACACGGGCGGCGACGCTCAACGCACTCGCACGAGGTGCCGTCACCGATCCGCGTCTCTTCGAGCGTGCCCACGATCTCGACGAGGCCGTTGCGCGACTCCGCGCCATCCCCGGGATCGGCGAGTGGACGGCGCAGTACATCGCCATGCGGGCGCTCCGCGCACCTGATGCGTTCCCGGCCGCCGATGTCGGCCTCCTGCGTGCAATGGAAGGCGAAGGCGGCATTCGCCCGACGCCGGCGGCGTTGTTGAAGCGTGCCGCGAACTGGCGGCCCTGGCGAGCCTACGCGGCCCAACATCTTTGGACGGCGGACGCGGCGGCGATGGTCGCGCGCGCGGCCGACCGCGAGGAGGCGATAGCGTGATACGAGCCAACGAGGGGTTCTTCGTCGATCGGATGCCGTCGCCACTGGGCATGATCATGCTGGTGGTCGACGGCGACGGCGTGCTGCGCGCCCTGGACTTCGAGGATCACGAAGCGCGGATGCAGCAGCTACTGCAACGGCACTATGGCGCGGGCGGGTTGACGTCGAAGCGTGCCCCGGCGCGGGTGACCGATGCCCTTGCTGCCTATTTCGCCGGCGACCTCGGCGCAGTCGAAGATCTCGCGGTTCGCGCCAACGGCACGGAGTTCCAAACCCGCGTATGGTCGGCTCTGCGTCGGATTCCGGTCGGTATGACATGGTCGTATGGGCAACTCGCGGCTGCCGTCGGTAACCCGAAAGGCAGCCGCGCCGTCGGTCTCGCCAACGGTGCCAATCCCATTGGGATCGTGGTGCCGTGCCATCGCGTCATTGGCGCCAACGGCACGCTTACCGGCTACGGTGGCGGCATCGAACGCAAACGCTGGTTGCTGGCGCACGAACAACGTTGGAGCGAGTAAGCGACGACTTCAGAGACTGAGGGTCAGCTCCACGTAAGTATAATCGAGATCGTCATCGCCGGGGAACTGAGCCGCGACGACGCCGCCGCCGAAGACGTGGCCGTAGTACACTGCCGCCTTGAAGTTGGCGGTGATCGCCTGCTCCAGCGAGACGTCGATCAGGTTGCCGACGGTGCGGTGGCTGCGCGCGGCGAAGCCTGCGTAGCCGAAGATCGGCTTCGCCATCGTCGCACCGCCGCCCGCGTACAGTAGATCGTTGCCTTCGGCGACCCGGAGGTGGTGGTAGTCGATACGCAAACTGCCGCCCGACCACGGCGCCAGAAGCAATTGCACGAACAAATCCTCGTTGTTCATCAGGTTGAAGAAAGGGGTCTGCGCATAGAGTCGCGCCGTCGGTAGCGCTTGAAAGAAAGTTCCATGATCGCCGTCGGCCGGATCGTCGTCGCCTGATCCCCGGAACCAGCCGATGCGGAGCCATGGCGTGGCATAGACGTCGACCAGACGGTAGCCGGCTTCGAGCGCGAGTCCCCACGCGGCGTGGTCGAGCGACTGCCACGCGCCCGTCTGCCCCGCCGCCCAGACGAGCACGTCGGCGTCGCCCGGTCCGAGCCGGTGCACCTTGGCGAAGTTGGCGCCGATGGTGTGAATCGCAATTTCGTCACCGTCCGCCTGGCGCTCGGCAAGCGCGCGGTTATCCGTCGCGACCACGGCGCGGTCGTCGGAATAGTAGAGGTAGAACAAGCGCGCGTCGCTGCGCGGCAGCCATTGCGGCTCAGTCGCAGTCAATGCACCGTAAATCACGTGGATATCGTCGATGTGCTTGTTGGCGCTGATGTTGAAGCCGCCCGCGGTCGGCAGGCCCCCAGTAACCGTCAGATTCAAAGGGCCGCGGTCGTAGCGCAGCATGCCGCCGTCGAAGCTGCGGCCGACATGAGTGTAGTCGAAGCCGCCGAGCAGGCGTTGCGAAACGCGCGCCCTCTTCACCCAAGCCAAGCCCGGATCGGCTGCCTTGGTCTCGGTGCCGTCGTTGAAGATGAAACGGCCGCCCTCGATCGCCAGGCCCGGCATCGCCCCTACCTTCCATGCCAACGACGCGCGACGCAGGTGTAGCTCGCGTTGGTTCCGGCCCGCGGTATTGGCGAAGTAGGTCGCGCCCGGACCGAGGCCGGCGGCGTCGTCGGGCAAGTCGAACAGGCCGACCTCCTGGCCCTCCACGGTTACTGCGACCGGACCCTGCTCGATGACCGCGCCGAAGCGCAGCACGTTGGCAGTGAAGTTGTAGCGTTCGTCGGCGCCGCCCGGACCGGGGTCGAACCAGTCGACCGCCTCGAAGCGCACGCGATCCGACAGAATCGGCCGCACAGTGGCATCGCCAACGGTCCAGACCGGCGGTGCCGCCTGCGCTCCGGTTGGGGCGTGGCTCAGCGCAAACCCGAGGGCCAGCAAGGCCTTGATACCGCACCCGATTTGACTGACGGACATGAGTCGCTTCATCGCTTCTTCCCCTTTCGCCGGCTGGGCTTGGCGGGGACCGGGTCCCGACCGCTGCGGCGCGGCTGCCTGCCTGGCGCGGCCGCCCCTTTGCGGGCGACGAGTGCGGCCAATGTCGTCCGCGTGAACAAATCCTCTATCCGTCCGCGTTCCACCGTCCATGGCACGTGCAGCGCGCACGGCGTCTCATTGGAACAGGTCGGCAGACCGAGTACGCAGCTGTGAAAGACGTTGTCGCCGCCCGCGCTTTGCACGATCTCGAGAAGGGTGATTTCGGCGGCGGGGCGGCGGAGGGCAACACCGCCGGCTGGCCCGCGCTGCGACACGAAGATTCCGCCGCGTGCCATCCCTTTGAGAACCTTGGTCAGGAACGGAAACGGGACGTCGAGATCCTCGGCGATGCGGCGCGTCGAGAGGAACTCTCCCGCGGCGAGGTCGGCGATAGCGACGTACAGAGCGGCGCGGATCGCGTAGGTGCTGGCGCTGCTGAAGATTCCCATGGTGATCTCGTACTGCGAAGTCTGGTTACGTCCCCAGCGACGGGAGTGCAACCGCGTCTCAGCGCAGGCTGACGCCCGCAACCTAATTCCAGGACCTGAACTCTTTATTGCCGAGATTCTTGCCGGATTGGCAAGAATCTCGGCAATAGTAGTTCAGTAGACGTCATTCACCGTGTTGTTGATGTTGAACTTGCCGGTCGGGGTGATCAGGCGTGGATCGGCGATGACCTGCTTCAGCTTGCGCGTCTTGTCGTCGACGACGACGAGCGCGGAGCGCTGCTCCTTGCCATTCCAAACCGAGAACCAGACCTCGTCGCCGGCGGTGTTGTACTCTGGTTGGACCACGCGCTTGGCACCCTCGCCGATGTCGGCCCACTCGGCGATCGGGAGTACCTCGAAACCGCCGCCGGGATTGTCGACGGCGAACACCGCGATGCTCTGCGAGATCTTCGCGTCGGGGTTGAGCGGCGAGTCGACCCAGAGGTTGTTCGACTGCGGATGCGACTTGACGAACAGCGAGCCACCGCCCTGTCCCTGCAGGACGCGGACGACTTTCCAGGCGTGCTCCGGATGGTTCTCCGGATCCGTCGCAATGAAGGTCACGTTGGCATTGCCGAGCGCACTCGTCACCCAGACCGGACCGAACTCCGGGTCGACGAGATTGGCGCCGCGTCCGGGGTGAGGGATCTTCTCGACGTCGATCATCGCTTCGAGTGCGCGATCCTTGGAGTCGACCACGGCGATTTTGTCGGACTGATTCGCAGCAGTCAGGAAGTAGCGCTTCGAGCGGTCCCAGCCGCCGTCGTGGAGGAAGCGTGCCGCATCGATCGTGGTGATGGTCAGCGCATCGAGGTCCTCGTAGTTGACGAGCAGGATCTGGCCGGTCTCCTTGACGTTGACGATGAACTCCGGATGCGCGTGCGAGGCGACGATGGCGGCGACACGCGGCTCGGGATGGTACTCCATGGTGTCGACGGTCATGCCGCGAGTCGAGACGACCTTGAGCGGCTCGAGCGTATCGCCATCCATGATCACGAACTGCGGCGGCCAGTAGGCGCCGGCGATCGCGAGCTTGTCTTCGTAGCCGTGGTACTTGCTGGTTTCGACGGAGCGCGCTTCGAGGCCGATCTTGATCTCAGCGACGCGGTCGGGTGGGTTCATCCACAGATCGATCATGTCGATGCGCGCATCGCGACCGATGGTGAAGACGTAGCGTCCCGACGCCGAGGGCCGTGAGATATGAACCGCGTAGCCGGTCTTGATGATGTTGACGATCTCCTTGGTGTCGCCGTCGATGATGGCGACCTCGCCGCTGTCGCGCAGGGTCACGGCGAAGAAGTTATCGGAGTTGCGCTTGTGCTGCGGTTCGGTGGGCCGGTCTTCCGGGGCGACGAGGACCTTCCAAGTCGCCATCATCTCGGGCAACCCGAACTCCGGCGGTTCCGGCGCCGGGTGTTGCAGGAAGCGCGCGAGCGCGTCGATTTGTGCTTCCTTCAGATCGCCGGACGTTCCCCAGTTCGGCATCCCGGCCGGCGAGCCGTAGGTGATCATCGTCTTCAGGTACGCGGTGCCCTTCTCGAGGGTGATGTCGGTGGTCAGCGGCTTGCCGGTCGCGCCCTTGCGCAACACACCGTGGCAACCCGCGCAGCGCTGGAAGTAGAGTTCCTTCGATTGATCGAACTCCGCGACGCTCATCGGCGGCCCAGAGGAGGCGATCATGTTGGCAGCGGCGCCAGCATCGATACCGCTCGGAGCGCCCTGGTAGGCGAGTTGCTCCTCCGCCGGAAGCGGGTGGGCCGGCTTGATTCCACTGGTGTCGGCAACGGGAGCACCAGAGCCGCGCGCGGCGGCGACCTCGGCGACGGTGACAGCGCCGCCGCCGTTCCACTTCTGCAGGATGAACGTCACCGCCGCGGCGATGTCCTGGTCGCTCAGGTAGGACATCGGCGGCATCGCGCTGTTGTACTCGACGCCGTTGACGGTGATCTTGCCGATGAGCCCTTCGAGGATCCCTTTGATCGCGCGTTGGTGATCCGCCTGCAGGTAGTCGGAGTCGGCGACCGGCGGGAACGCCCCGGGGATGCCCTTGCCCTCGGGCTGATGGCAGGCCGCGCATACCGTGCCGTAGACCTTCTCGCCGGCGGTCACCAACTCCTGAATTTCCGTCGCCGACTTCATCTCGGCCTCGTGCACCTTCATGCCGTCGGCCGCGCCGAACGCAGCGCCGGCGCACATGGCGATGGAAAAGGCTGCCGCCACGCGGGTCGTGCGCATGAGCCGGGTCACGGTATGGGTCATCGTCTACCTCCTCTTCAGAATCTGAAGTTCACCGTCAGATCGGCATGGATGCCGGGACGGCTGGCAATCTCGACACGTGGATCGCCGGGGTCGTAGTTGCGAACGTCGCTGAAGCGCCAGTAGCGCTCGTTGGTCAGGTTGTAGAGCCCGAACACCACATCGAGCTTCTCGGTCGGGTCCCAGCGCGTCGTCCAGTCGAGCACCGTCGCCGACGGTGGGACGAAGAGATCACCCCCAGTCCGGTCGACGTCGGACTTGCGACCGAGATGAGTGACCCGAACGCCCGACTCGAGCCCGTACGTCAGCGAGCGCCAACGGAGCCCGGTGATCAGCTTGAGCGGCGCCACCGTGTTCAGGGTTTCGTTGGTGCCGTCGTTCTCGCCTTCAGCCCAGTGCACTCCGGCCTCGAGCGACCAGGCGGCAAGCCGCTCATCCAAGCGGAAGAGATCGAGCACGGCGTCCGCTTCGACACCGTAGATGGTTGCTTCCTCGATATTGCGCGACTGAAACACGGTCATGCCGCTGTCGGGATCGGTGCCGATGCGCGCGCGACTTTCGATGAAATCGTCGTAGTTCGCGTAGTAGGCGCCCGCCGTGAGCGCGAGCCCGTCGTCGCGCCAGCGCAAACCCGCTTCGATATTGTCGGAACGCTCGGGCTGCAGGTCGGGATTCGGCAGCGACACGACGCCGAACTGCGGCAGGTTCAGGTAGAGGTTGACGTCCTCGGCTGGCGGCGAGCGAAAGCCCTCGGCGTAGCTGCCGTACAGGGTCAATCGGTCGAGGGCGCGCCAGGTCAGTCCGAGGCGCAGGCTCAGTTCTTCGTTGTCGAGGTCGGTCAGGCGATCGGGATCATCGAACACGGCGTCGGTGCGCGCATCGAGCCAGATCGCATCCCAGCGCAACCCCGGAATCAACGTGAAGGCGCCGTACGAGATTTCGTCTTGGAGATAGATGCCGAGTTCGTCACTCGTCGTCAGCGGCAGGTCGCGCAGGGGGAACTCTTCGCCGAGTAGCGTTTTGGTCTGCGCCCCGGTGGCGATCGTCGTTTGCGTGCCGTCACGACGCTGCTCGAGATCCTGACGGTCCCATTCGAGGCCGGCGACGACGACGTGAACGACTGGGCCGGTGTCGAAGTCACGCCGGGTGCGCAACTCGGATCCGCAGCCGCGCTCGTCGAAAAAGAAGTCGCGATCGAGCTTCACCGGCACGCCACGGCTGGTACGGAACTCATCGGTACTCTGCTCGGTCCGGTTGTCTTGCACATAGAACATGAGACTGGCCTCATCGAGCCAGGCGAACTGCTGCACGCTATGCTCGAAGGTCAGGCGGCCACGCAGCTGTTGATCGTCGCCGAGGATCGAATCGGTATCGGCAAAGCGTTCGTATCCGGGAAGCGCGCGCAGGTCGCTGTCGACCGAGCGCTGGTAGAGATCGGCAGAGGCGCGGAAGGTCCCTGCCCAGCGGGTGTCGTGGGTCCACTTGGTGAAAAGCTGCCATTGTTCGAGATTGAGGCGGTCGTCCTCCACCCCGCGCGAGCGATTGCTCGGCTCGTGACCGCGCCGGTGAACCACGGAGAGCAGCAGACCGTCGGTGTCGTTCGCCCAGGCTCCCGTCGCGCGAGCGAGGGTGCCGTCGGTGGCGCCGAAATACCCGCCGCCACCGCCGAGGTGGAGATTGCGCCCGGGGGCGATGAGGTCGGTGGCGTCGACGGAGGTGATGACGATGACCCCGCCGATCGCATCCGACCCGTAAAGCGCCGAGGCCGGGCCGCGCAGGACTTCGATGCGGCTGACGATCGCCGGGTCGAGAGCGACCCGGCTGCTGTCGGCGAAGTTGCCGATGTCGAACTGCGAGGGGAGCGGCACGCCGTCGAACTCGAGGGCGACGCGGTTGCCGCCGATGCCGCGGATAGACAGCCCGGTAGTGCCGAAGCGCGGCGCGTTGAAGTCGGCCTCGAGGGCCGGCTCGTAGCGGGCGACGTCGCCGAGGTCCTGGACCTGTTCCCCGTCGAGGCGCGCACGGTCGAAGGTGGAGACCTGGGCGGCGATCCTATTCAGGGGGCGTTCGGTCTTGCTGGCGACGACGACGATCTCCTCGACGAGTGTGCGATCGCGCTGCGGGGAATCTGCGGATGAGGGGGCCGCGAGACTGACGCCGACGAGCAGGGCGCTGACCGCGCATCGGGCGGGGGAGCGAAGCGTTTGGCTGAAGTTCATCGCGTAGCCATAATTCAGACTCTTATGTCTGAATAGGCGCCGAGACGGAAGAAGTCAACTATGCTGGCGCGGACGAACCCTCCCTTCAGCCCGGCAGGAGCAATCCCCCGCCTAGCAGCGTGTTGAAAAACTGCTTGGCGCTTCGAGACGCCCCTCCGGGGCTCCTTGGCGCGAACGGAATCGCTCGATTTTCCGTTCGGCCTGAGGAGGCGCTTAGCGCCGTCTCGAAGGCGAGGGGACTCCTTCAACGGACTGCTAGTGGGGCGTGTTCACGTTGAGCGACTCTATACCCTCCGTTCAGAGGAGAATGCGGATGAATGGCGCGTTCGGCGCGCGGCCGCCCCGACCGTGGGACTCAGGCCGAGCCGAAGTGTTTGCGGAAGCGTTCGAGCTGCTCGGCCGTGCCGAGCATCAGCAGCTCAGCGCCCGCCGGCAGGCGCGTGTCGCCGCGTGGATTAGCGACGATCTCCCCCTCGACCTGGATGGCGATGACGTTCATGCCGATCTGATCGCCGATGCCACTCTCCGCCAGCGCGCGGTCGACCAGGCTCGCGGGCAGCGTGACCGACAGCAGTTCGATCTGTTCGCCGAGCAGAATCAGCTCACGGCCTTGCACCAACGCAAATAGATGTTCGGCGCCGAGCGACGCATAGCTGAGAACGAAATCGGCGCCGGCGCGATGGATCGCCTCCAAATTGCGCTCGTGGGTGATGCGGCTGACGATGCGCAGGTCCGGATTGAGGCGCCGGCAGTAGATCGCCAGATAGATGTTCATCGCGTCGTCGTTGGTGGTCAACAATACCGACGGCGCTGCGCTGATCCCGGCGCGCTCGAGTACCTCCCGGTCCGCCGCATCGCCCGTGAACACGTCGGTCGCGATGCTGCGCAGCGCATCGCAAACCCGGGGATCGCGCTCGACCAGATGCACGGGGAAGTCGCGACGTCGCAACTCACGCACGGCAGCGCGCCCGACCTTGCCACCACCGATCACGAGGGCGGGGCTGTAGTTGGTGTCATAGATCACCAGGAGAGCATCGATCTCTTCGATCTGCGCTGGCGTGCCGATGACCACCGGCACGCTCGTCTGCGTCAGTTCGGTGTCGGGCAATGCCGGCAGCAGGCGCCCACGTTCCCAGACGCCGATGAAATTGACACCGATCACCTCGCGTAGCCGGGTGTCGCGGATCGTCCGTCCCACGAGCGCCGTGTTGTGCACCGGAAACTCCGCCACCAGGAGATCGTGAAAGCGCCCGACGACGTGGGACTGCGCGTGGCCCGCATTGATGCGCTGCACGAGCAACTCGCCGAGCTGGCGCTTGATCGCGAGCACGTGGTTGGCGCCGCTCAGCTCGAGCACGTCGATCGAGTCTTCGTCGTCGGCGAGCGCGACGATGCCAAGGTCGGGCGCCGCTTCGCGTGCGGTCAGAACGATGTTGGTGTTGATCACGTCGGCGCGGTTGGCAATCAACAATCGGGCGGATGCGGCGCGCATGTGTTCGTAGGTCTCGCGCGCATCGACTTCTCCGGCGATCACCGAGACTCCCTCCGCCTGGAGGTGGGCTGCAGCCACCGGATCGGGCTCGATGACGAAATGCGCAATGCCGTGGGCACGTAGCCGGCGGACGAGCCCCGGGGCGATCGCGTCCCAGCCGGCGATGATGACGTGATCGGCGGTGTCTTCCGGGACCTCGCGCGGCGCGCGAAAGCGCATTTGCGCTTCGAGCCACGGCGCGAAGAACAGACGGATGAACGCGAACGGCAACACGATCAGCAGCAACACGACTCCGGTGAGCATGACGATGATGCTGAACAAGCGCCCGGTGTCGCTCGCGAACGTGATGTCGCCGAAGCCGAGCGTGGTCATCACGGTCAGGGTCCAGTAGAAACCGGTGATCCACGAGTACTGGCGGTCTTCCACCGAGTCCATGATGACGTGGAAGAGTACGGCGAAGGCGGCGATGACGAGGAGGAGAAATCCCACGTAGCGCGCTAAGGTGATTACGCTGCGGCGTGTCTCGCGCACGCTCAGCAGGTAGGCCAGCTGCGCTGGGAGAAACTTCATTGCCGCTCGCAGGGCGCGCGGCTGATCGCAGTGACCGCGCCAGAGACGGCGGCGGTGTTGCGTGCGGTGGTCCGATCCGGCATCGCGGGCTCCTCGCTTCGCTTGGCGTTCGTGCCGTACCGAATCTAGCCCCGCGACGCAACGAATCGCCCTGATCCCGTCAATCGCCCGAAGAGTGCTTTGCGTCGGGCACAGGCAGGAAAATTCGGGCGACATGGCCGTTGGCGCCGTGGTAGCGTTCTGCGCACGGTCGACGGGGAGTGGCCCCCGTCGGCGCCGATTCATCGCTGGAGACGCCCATATGACCTTGCCATTCCTCGTCCCCCTGATCGTTGTCGCTTGCGTGACCGTCGCGGCCGGACAAACCGCAACACCAACGGCGACATCCGCTCCGAGCGCGACGCCGACTGCCGTTCCGACCCTCGATCTGCAAACCTGCTTCGCGGTTCCCGATTCGAGCGATAGCCTCGTTGCCATCAACGCAGCGACGGGCGCGGAAAGCATCGTTGGCCCGACCGGCGCCGGAAGCACCATCCGCGGCCTCGCCATCGGACCATACGGCACGGCGCTTTATGCGGCCACCGCTGCCTAACTCGGCATGCTCGACCGCGACAACGGCGCCTTTGCCGCGCGGCCCGCGGCGTTCGGACAAGGCGACCCCGGGCCGATCGACTTCGATGACGTGCGCGGCCTCAGTTTCGATCTCGTCAACCGCACCATGTATGCGAGCGACCGCGAGGTCGGCAGCGACGACACACTGTTCCTCATCGCCCTCGCCAGCGGAGCCCACCTGCCACCGCAATTCAGTGGTGGTAGGGCGGACTACGTGCCGATCAGCGGCGGCGGCTGCCCCTCGACGGTCGACGACGATGCCAACGATCCGGTGAGCCACTCGTTCGAGGTTCGCGTGTTCCCGGGCGCCGGCGTTGCAGTCAACTCGACTTCGACCACGATGAGGCTGAGCGCGCCGCGGCGCGCCCGCCCCGGGCTGCAAGCGTTGGTGAGCGCGAGCTACCGAAAGATCAGCGGCACGGCGGCGGTAACTCTGGTCTTACCAACTGGGATGAGCGTCGTGACGACGTTCCCGAGCGGTGCGGTGGTCAACGGCAGTGAGGTTCGCTGGGAGGGGCTGCCCGGGCCCGGCGGCAAGGTGAAGGTGCTACTGGCCGCGGAACTACCCGCGGCGGCGACACGTTACAGGTTACCGGCGCATTGCAATCGAGCGGCGGCGAGAGCGCCGGGGCGCTAGCGACGATCGAAGTGCGTTGAGCCCGGCGCTATCCGTGATGCGTGGTCCCGATCAACTGGCATGCGTGCATCGCGCCCGATCCGGCACTGCCGTTGGCCCGCGCGCTCTCGGCAGTGTCGTTCGGCGCGTTCCGAGCGTTGTTGGGTTGCGTGCTCAGCACGGAGGCGCGCCATGCGGCAATTCCGCGGCGAAGGTAGCCTGGATCGAAACCGAGAGTTTCACTGATGTTTTCGAAGGAGTAGAGGTCCTCGTTGACGGTACAGTCGAACCAATCGCCGGCTTCGTCGGACAGCGCCCGGCGGGCACGATCGGGCGCCAGGAAGTAGTCCTGATATTCGTGGAGAGCATGCAGCATCACGGCGAGCATCAGGCGTTTCTCGCTCGACACCGCCGCTCCCCGCTGGCGGGCGGCGAGGTATTGCTGGGAGATGATCACGTCGGGTTCGAAAAGGGCGCGGTTGTTCATGGCAGGACCTCGCAGGCTCGCTTCATGGGGAGTCGCTCGACGACGTTTTGCACAGCGCGCCAGGTAGTCGACGGCTCTTCACTGACCAAGGAAGCCGAATTCGTGTGAAGAATTCGTGCGCACCAAACTTGCATCGCCGGGCGGAGCAAACGCGCCGGCGAATATGAAAACATGGACTCGCCGACTTTCGACATCTAAAGGTCGGCGAGAGGGCGTAGCTTCTCTATGAGGTCCCTATGCCCCGAAAATCGTCGTTCTCGAACGGAGGTCCTGGACTAACGGAACCGCCGCGTGCGGCCCGTGCTGCAGGCACGGTGGCCGCGTTGCTTCTATTTCTTCGTGGGGGCCTGCTTTTTTGCCGCAATCGCCTGCCGCTTCTTTTGATCGGCCGCGCTGCTCTTGGCGTTCTTCTGCGATTCCTGCCGACGGTTCGATTTCGGGGACTTGTCGCCCATACAGTAGGGTTCCTTTCGATATTCCCTCGCCGAATCGTTCGGCTCGAGGGTCCCACCTTCGGATCGCGCACAACACGGCACAAATACGCGCGTTGTTCCGCTTAGGTTGCCACCGTCCGGGGAATCGAGCAATGGGGGAACGCAAACAAATGTTTGGGGTCGACGAGTCGCCAGCTCAAGCGGCCGCGCCGACGACGAGATTGCGCTGGGTACCCAGATGAATGCCGCCGTCGTCCGTGCCGATCGTCGCCTCGATCCGGTCGCCCGGCTGCAAGTAACGACCACTGCTGTTGCCCGCGTAGCGCAGCAGATCCTGGCGGCGCTTCGGCGACAATAGGCCGGCAACCGTCGACGCGATCCACCCAGGGGACTGCAACGCACAGCCGCCCGGTGTTCCCGTCGCCAGGAGATCGCCGGCCTGCACGTCCTGCACCGCGAACAGCTCGTTCAACGTCGGTACCGGCTTGTGAACCATGTCGCTCGCCGGCGAACTCTGGCGCAACTCGTCGTTGACCCAGAGCCGCAACACCAACTCGTCGAAACGCGCCAACTCGGACACGTCGAGGAACGTCAGATACGGCCCGACCGGGCCGAAGGTGCGATAGCTCTTGCCCTTGTAGAACTGCATCTCCGGCAGCTGCACGTCGCGCGCGCTGATGTCGTTGACGATGACCAGGCCGGCGACGAACTCGTGCAGGTTGGCCGAGGTTACGGTCTCCGCTCCCGAAACGTCGCGCGCGAAGACCAGCCCGATCTCGATTTCGTAGTCGAGGCAGCGCACATGCTCCGGCCGGACGATATTGCTGTCGCCGGGCACGATGCACGACGACGCCTTGCGAAAGAAAATATTGAACGGGCTGCCGGCCGGGTCGATGCCCGACTCCTGCATATGGCCGTAGTAGTTGATCGCCTGGCAGATGAATTGCTGGTTCGCGGTGACCGGCGACTCGACGTCGACGTCGGCAAGCGCGACCGACCGGTCGAATACCGTAGTTCCGGCGCGCAGATGCGGCGTCGCGTAACGAACGAAGTCGCCGGTGGTGGCGAATTCGCCCTGGATCGGTCGCACCTGCACGCCGTCGACGACGCCCCAACGCACTCGGTCGCCATTGCGGTAACGAACGATCTGGATCGACATGCAAGTTACTCCTTCAGCGCAGCCACGGCCGGGGCGCCTTGGCCATCGCCGCGCCGAGCTGCTTCAGGGTGGCGAAATCGAAGTCGCCGGCAAGCAGGCCACGGGTGATGTCGACCAACATACCCGGTCCGAGTTGCGGCACGAAGTCGCCGGGAAGATCCGCACCCCACTGCCACAGGCCGCCGCGATCGAGCACGCGGTAGGCAGTCGGGTGGGAAGCGTCGAAAACGTCGCCGTCCGCGTAATGCTCGACCTCGAAGCCGTCGGGGTCATGCCAGTAGTCGAATAGCTGACTGCCGAGAAGATGTCGGCCGACGCCCCAAGCGTGTCGCCAACCACCGGCTTTCAGCATCTGCTGGCCCTGGGCGACGGAATCGATGTCGAGCGCCTCGAAGGCGCAATGAAGATACCCGTTCTTCGTGCCCGTGCCGACTACGACGGTATGATGGTCGGCGGGCGTGCTGCCGCGGTCGGTGCGCAGGAACGCGAGCGCCGGACGGCCGTCGGGCAGACAGAGCACGTCGGTCGGGATCAGGCCGAGATGGCGCATGTACCAGGCTGCGACCTCGGCGAATCGCGGCGTCTGGATGACGCAGTGTCCGAGTCGAGCGACCGCAGTGGGCTCGAGCGGCGGCCGCTGCGGAAGGTTGACACGCGGCTTGGCGAACGGGGTGTTGAGCGGCAGCGGTTCGGTGCGCGTCGGCAGCGGCGCGACGGGTTCGATACCGAAGACGACGTCGACGGCGAAACCGAGCGGATCGGTCAGGTGCACGCACTCGCCGCCGCCGGGACGGTCGATGGGTGCGACACGCTGTCCGGTCGCGCGCGCCAATTCATCGAGATCGGCGCGGTTGGCGGCGACGAATCCGCTACCGATGAAGGCCGGAGCGGGCGCGTGCTCTGCGATGTAGATGTAGGGAGCGCTGCCGCTGCCACGGTACAGTAGGCGCTCGTCGGACTCGTGGGCGAGCACCAAGCCGAAGTCGGTGAAGAAGCGCTTGGTGCTCGCGAAGTCACTCTTCGCGAATCGGACGTAGCCGATCTGGTCGACGCAGACGATCGGCTCGGGTCGTGCCAACGGGATCGCACCGGGCGGGGCAGGTGGCATCAGGGATTACCTCGACGAAAGCAGACGACGAACGAATCGCCCGTACTCAGCGCAGCTGGTCGGAACCCTTGCCGAGCAGGCGGCGCGCGATGATGAGCTGCTGGATCTGCTGCGTGCCCTCGAAGATGTCGAGGATCTTCGAGTCGCGCGACCACTTCTCCAGGAGCTCGGTTTCCGTGTACCCCACGGCGGCGCAGAGTTCGACACAGCGCAGGGTGATCGCGTTGGCGACGCGTCCGGCCTTCGCCTTCGAGATCGACGCTTCCTTCGAGTTCGGCTTGCGGTTGTCGGCCATCCACGCCGCGCGCAGCGTCAGCAGGCGAGCTGCTTCGAGGTCGGCTTCCATGCGATACAGCTCGGCCTGGGCTGCCGACACGCTGAACAACGGCCGCTTGTAGTCCATCTTGACCCCAACCTGCTCGAGGATCTCACGGGTGCGGTCGAGCGCTGCCTGCGCCACGCCGACTGCCATTCCCGCCACCATCGGCCGGGTGTTGTCGAACGTCTGCATCACCCCAGCGAATCCCTTGTCGGGTTCGATCTCCGGGGTGCCGAGCAGATTCTCCTTCGGCACCCGGCAATCCGTCAGCATGATCGTGGCGGTGTCGGATGCGCGGATGCCGAGCTTGTGGTCGAGGCGGACGACCTCGATGCCCGGGGTGTCCTTCGGCACGACAAACGACTTGATCGCCGCGCGGCCCTGGTTCGGATCGAGCGTGGCCCAGACGACAACGGTGTCGCAGCGTCCGCCGGCAGTGACGTAGATCTTCTCGCCGTTGAGGACGTAATCGTCGCCGTCGCGAGTGGCGGTGGTGCGGATCGCGGCGGAGTCGGAACCAGCGCCGGGCTCGGTGATCGCCATCGCCGCCCAGCAGCCTTTGAAGCGCTCGCGTTGTTCGGGCGTTGCGACCGCAGCGATCGCGGCGTTGCCGAGTCCCTGGCGCGGCATGCTGAGCAGCAGGCCGACGTCTCCCCAGCACAGTTCGGTGATGCCGGCGACGGTTGCCATGTTGGCACCGTTGCGCACGCCGCCTTCGCTCGTCTCCTTCGCTTGGGCCGCTCCAGCGCCAGCGCCGGCACCTGCGGCTGCCCCGCCACCCTGGTCCATTCCGTCCATCACCGCGGCGAGCATCTCCAGCTCGACCGGCACCGCGTGCTCGGCGAGATCGTACTTGCGGGCGATCGGGCGGAAGACTTCGTTGGCAACCTGGTGCGCCATGCCGCGCAACGCTTCGAGCTTCTTCGGTAGTTCGAGATTGATCATGTTCCGGGTCTCCTCGTCTCGACGGCCCTCAGGCCATCACCCCGCCTTCGGCCAGGCCGATGACGCGTAGGTCGCGGTACCATCGCTCGACTGGATGCTCCTTGACGAAGCCGTGGCCGCCGAGCAGCTGCACGCCGTTGGTGCCGATCTCCATCGCCTTCTCGGCGCAGAACACTCGCGCCAGGTAGGCTTCGCGGTGGAACGGCAGCCCCTGTTCGGCGCGGCTCGCGGCGCGGTAGGTCAGCAGTCGCATCCCGTCGAGTTCGATCGCCAGGTTGGCGATCATGAAAGCCACCGATTGGCGGTGGGTGATCGGCTCGCCGAAGGCGATACGGTCGTTGCAGTACGGGATCACATAGTCGAGCACGGCCTGGCCGGTGCCGAGTGCAAGCGCGCACCACAGGATGCGGCTGAGATCGATCATCTCTTCGAAGTCGCATGCGCCGACGCGCTCGCCGAGGAGGTCCTCCGCCTGCAGTGGCGTGTCGGCGAAGTGGAGCGAACACGTACTCGCGGCGCGCAGGCCCATCGCCGGCTCGGGCGTCACCGTCACCCCCGGCAGATCGGGGCGGACGAAGAAAACCTGCGGACCCTTGGTATCGAGCTCCGCGGCAACCAGGAAGAAGTCGGCGCTCTGGCCCAACGGTACGAGCGATTTGACGCCATTGAGCACGAAGCCGTCGCCTTTCGCGGAAGCGCGACAGGCCATCGCTCCGGGATCGAACAAGGCGCGCGGCTCATTGATCGCGATCGCTGCCAGCGGCGGGTTCGTCCCCGCGAACGCGGGCAGGTACTTCGCCTGTTGGTCCGCCGAACCCCAGCGCACGAGTGCGTTGGCGACGCCGATCGGCGCGAGCGCCGCCACCGCGAGTCCCATGTCGCCGCGGGCGAGATCCTCGGCAATCAACACGTTGGTCACCGGCGACTGCTCGGTAGCGGCGCCGCCGAGCGCCTCGGGCACAGCGAACTGGGTGATGCCCAGTTCAGTGAAGCTCGCGAGTAGCGCCTCGGGCGCGGCGCAGGCGATGTCGGCTTCATGGGCGGCCGGCCGCATCACCTCGTCGGCGAAGCTGCGCAGGGTCTCGCGGAACATCTGCTGCTGCTCGGTCTCGGTCAGATCGAACAGATCGGGCACCGACTCCGGCCGCGGCAAGCGCTCGGGTTGAAGCAGTTTCTGCACCGCTTTGAACTGTCGGGCCGCGGCGCCGGCCGCCGCGAAGCCGGTGCGGGTCGCCTGGTACGCAAAGCGCTCGATCGGCTTACGCAGACCGAGCCGCTCTGCAGCCTCGGAGCCGGCGATGCGATTGAGCACCGACAGTGTCATTCCAATCGGGTCGTTTGCCATGATGGTTCTACCTTTCGGTTGCCGTGAACAGACCGGTGCGCACCAGTCGCACCAGCTCTCTCATGTGGCGGTCCTGCGCCGTCCGTCCGCCCTCGGAGAGTGCCCCGACGACGATCGGCAGCGCCGCAATCGTGCTGACGACCAGCACGATCACATGCAGCACGTACGACTCGGCGTCGACGTCGGCATGCAACTCGCCGGTATGCTTGCCCTTGCGGATGTATTCGCTGACCAGGGCGATCCACGTATGCAGGTTGCCGGCGACCTCGCGACGAATTTCTTCGGGCCGGTCCATGAACTCGCGCACCAGCAGCCGGGCGCGGTTGGGATCGCTGCGGAAGAAGCGGATCAGCTCTTCGCTCAACGCCTCGAAACGCGCCTCGCCACTGGTGACGTGCTGCAAGAGCTGCGGCAGCATCCGCCGCCAGTGCTCGAACAGGTCGTCGAGCACCGCGCGCCGCAATGCCTCTTTGGAGGGATAATGATACAGCAGCGACGGCTTGCTCATACCGACCTCGTCGGCGATCGCTTGCAGCGGCGTCGCATCGAAGCCGTGCTGCGCGAAGCGGCGGGCGGCGACGGTGCGAATCTGCACGGCACTGCTGTCCATGGCAATTCGTCTACCATTCGGTAGGTGACCAAGCAAGGAAATAATCCGCCGCGCCAACGGACAGCCTACTTCTTGACCCTCCAAGCGGTGGCGCGTATCTTTCTACCGGACGGTAGGTTTGCCGTTGGGATCCCGGGGAGAATCGATGATGAGCGTTTCCAGCCGACATTTCCTCCACCAAGGGCCGGTCATCGCTGCGGTCGCACGGACAGCCGCGAGCGCGCTCTTCCAGACGTTGCGCCCACAGGCCGCCGGCGACATGCCGGTCCCCGGTCCCGAATACACGGCCGTCAGCGCACCGCTGCCCGCGGATTTGATCCGCGACTACGTCAATAATGTCGGCGGCGACCCCGCCGCCTATGGCACAACCGTTCCCGCCCATCTCTTTCCGCAGTGGACGTTCCCGCTCGCCGCCCGCACGCTCACCGGCCTGCCCTATCCGCTGGCGCGGGTCGTCAACGGAGGCTGTCGCCTGCGCTGCAACGCGCCGCTGCCCGCGGGCACGCCGCTGTATGCCCAAGCTCACCTGGAGAGCATCGACGACAACGGCCGCCGCGCCGTGCTGCAGCAGCACATCACTTCGGGGCCGAGCACCCGCCCCGACGCGATCGTCGCCGATCTCTACGCCATCGTCCCCCTCGGCGGCAGCGCGAAAAAGGTCGACGAGCCGCAGCGCGCCAACGACGAAAAGCCAACCGTGCCGGTGGACGCGCGCGAGATCGCTTCCTGGCAGCTCGCAGCCCACGCGGGCTTCGACTTCGCCAAGCTGACCGGCGACATCAACCCAATCCATTGGATTCCCGCCTATGCGCGGATGTCCGGCTTCCGCAGCGTGATCCTGCACGGCTTTGCAACCATGGCGCGAGCCTTCGAGGGGCTGGTGCACGGGATCTGCGCAGGCCGCGTCGAGCGCCTGCGCGAACTCGATGTCCGCTTCACCCGTCCGTTGGTCTTGCCCGCCCGGGTCGGGTTGTACGTGCGCGGCACCGAGGTCTTCGTCGGCGACGCCCCCGGCGGCGCAGCTTACCTGGTGGGAACCTACGTCGTGGACGCGGAACCGACCGCATGAACCGGTTGGTGCGTCTGTTTTCCCCCGGCCCTGGCGGAAGGCGAAAAGCTGAAGGTGCAAAGCAAGCGGATTGCACGCCGTCGCGACCATTGTCGCTTCGCACGCTGCGCCGCACGCCTTTCGCCTTCCGCTTTACGCCTTCCGCCTGAAGCCCCGCAGTTTGATCCCCTATTCGTCCATGGAGAGCCAAGATGTCTGATTTTCTTTCCGATCTGAGCCAGAGCGCCGCGTTTCGTTCAGTGGTCAAGGCCACCGGCCTGCCGATTCCGATTCCCGTCGAACTGCGGCGGCCGCTCGGCCCCTATGTCGACCGGCCGCTCGACGAGTGGTTGGTCCTCGCCACCGGCGGGGGCGATCTCGGTGATGTCGTCGCACGCACCTTGGTCGGCGCCGGTGCCCGACCGGCGGTGATCAACGAGGCGGACCGCGCCGCGCTGGCAAGCGCCGGCGGAATTGCGCCGGACAACGTCTCGCTGCTGCGCGATCGCGACGCGCTCCGCGAAGAGAAGCTCCATGGCTTGGTGTTCGACGCCACCGCCATCGACACTCCGGCGGCGTTGCGTTCGCTCTACGACGCGCTCCACGCCTGGGTGCCGGCGCTCGGCGCCTGTGCGCGGGTGGTCGTCCTCGCCCGTCCCGCCGAAGCGGCCGGATCGAGTTCCTCCGCCGCGGCGCGGCGCGCGATCGAGGGCTGTGTCCGCAGCGTCGCCAAAGAGATCGGCAAGCAGGGATCGACGGCGAACCTGATCATCGTCGAGCCGGGAGCCGAGGCGCGCGTCGAGCACGTGCTGCGCTTCCTGCTGGCATCCTCTTCCGCCTTCGTCACCGCGCAGCCGTTGCGGGTGAGCGCCCGGGCCGCATTCGACGGCAGCGCCACCTACGTCCGCCCGCTCGCGGGCAAGGTCGCGCTGGTCACCGGCGCCGGCCGCGGCATCGGCGAGATCACGGCGCAGACGCTCGCCGCCGAGGGCGCCCACGTCGTCTGCCTCGATCGCCCGGAGGACGGCCAACTGGTGCGGACGGTCGCCGACCGCATCGGCGGATCGGGGCTGCTGGTAGACGTCCTCTCCGAGGACGCGCCGAACGCCATCGCCCGCGCGCTCATGGCACAGCATGGTGGTGTCGACATCGTCATCCACAACGCGGGCATCACCCGCGACAAGACGATCGCGCGGATGGCGCCCGAGGCTTGGGATTCCGTCGTCGGCGTGAGCCTGGTGGCTGCCGACCGCATCACCGCGGCACTGCGCGAAGGCTGTCTACGCGACAGCGGCCGGATCGTCTGCCTATCTTCGGTCGCCGGCATCGCCGGCAACGTCGGCCAGACGAACTACGCTGCGGCCAAGGCCGGGGTGATCGGCCTGGTGCAGCACCTGGCGGGCGAACTCGCCGGACGCGGCATCACGGTCAATGCCGTGGCGCCGGGGTTCATCGAGACCCGCATGACTGCGGCGATTCCGTTCATGGTCCGGGAAACCGCACGTCGCCTGAGCGCGCTCGGCCAGGGCGGCCGGCCGGAGGACGTCGCCAATGCGATCACCTTCCTGGCGACGCCGGGCGCTGCAGGCATCACCGGCAGCGTGCTGCGCGTCTGCGGTGGAGCGCTCATCGGCGCGTGAGGGTTCGGGGTTCGGCGCGGGCGACGGGAGTTCGAGAAGTTGACCAGGCTCACAAGGGCCGAAACCAAGAACTGCTCGGGGATTGGCCCCGAGCGCACTGGAGAAGATCATGTCTGACTCGCAAACACCGAAGTCCCGTCGTGCCGTCGTCGTCGGCGGCATGCGCACGCCGTTCGTCAAGGCGTTCGCGCAATTCACCAAGCTCGACACGATCGCGCTCGGTGTATCCGCGACCGCCGCATTGCTGCGACGCTTCGAGGTGCCGCGCGAGCAGATCGACTCGATCGTTTGGGGCGGGGTGATCCTGCCGACAACGGCGCCGAACGTCGCGCGCGAGATCGCCCTCGATCTCGGCCTGCCGCCGTCGGTGGAGGGGATGACGGTGTCGCGCGCCTGCGCGTCCGGACTGCAGGCCGTGACCCTGGCAGCGGCGGCGATCGAGCGCGGCGAGGCCGACATCGTCATCGCCGGCGGCTCCGATTCGACGAGCAATGCTGCGGTGACGTTACCGGCGAAGGTCACGCACGCGTTCGCGCCCCTCGTCTTCGGTAAGCCTGGAGCGCGCGACTATCTCGGCGCGCTGGCGCAGATGCTGCCGCTCAGCGAAGTGCTGCCGCGGCGTCCGGAGATCGCCGAGCGCACGACCGGCGAAGTGATGGGCGAGTCGGCCGAACGGATGGCGCGGACGTACTCGATCAGCCGGGCCGCGCAAGACGTCTTCGCGGCGCAGTCGCACCACCGCGCGGCGGCGGCGATCGCGTCGGGACGCTTCGCCGACGAAGTCGCACCGGTGGCGTTGGCCGACGGCGGCCGGGTTGAGAAGGACGGCTTGGTTCGCGCCGACACCAGCGTCGAAAAGCTCGCGAAACTCAAACCGGTTTTTGCCGAGGATGGGACGGTGACGGCTGGCAACGCGAGCCCGCTGACCGACGGCGCGGCTGCGGTACTGCTGATGTCGGAGGAGAAGGCGCGCGCACTCGGGTTGCGGCCATTGGCGGCTTTCCGGAGTTGGTCGTACGTCGGGGTGGACCCCGCGGACCAGTTGTTGATCGGCCCTGCGCTGGCGATGCCGAAGGCGCTCGCGCGTGCTGGCATGACGTTGGGCGACATCGACCTAATCGACTTGCACGAGGCCTTTGCTGCGCAGGTGCTGAGCGTGATTGCGGCGCTCGGCAGCCGAGACTTCGCGCGCGAGCGTCTGGGCCGCGACGTGGCGGTGGGCGAAATCGACCCGGCGTCGATCAATCTCCATGGCGGCTCGCTGGCGATCGGCCATCCGTTCGGCGCGACCGGAGCGCGCATCGTGACGACGATGGCGAACGAGCTCGCCCGCGGCACCGGCAAGACGGCGCTGATCGGCATTTGTGCCGCCGGCGGCCTCGGCGCCGCGGCCGTGATGGAGGCGCTCTAGGGCGAAGCGCCGCGTGCTCGATCGTAGCCACGCTTCCCTAGCGGGCTGCTGTCGACTACGCCTTGGGTATGCAGCAAGCGGCTCTGGCGATCATGGCAATCCTGGGCTTCACGCTCCCCGGCTGCGTACGCAGCCCGATCTACTTCCCGACGTCGACCCCGGCGCAGGTGATCCGCCAGCTCGAGGAAGCTTACGACGCGCGCCGCGACGCGTTCGAGGTCGAGCCGGGCGTCACGCTGATGGGGCTGCGCCACGACGGTGGCGACGACGCACCGATGCTGGTGTTCTTCGGCGGCAACGCGATGTCGATCGTCGAGTCGGCGAGTGTTCTCGCCCAGGTCACCACCGGCAGGGATTGGGGTTGGGCGGTCTGGGCATACCGTGGCTACGACGGCTCGGACGGATCGCCGCGCCAGGACAAGTTGTTCGCGGACGCGCTGGCGCAGGTGCGGCACCTCGGGGTGCCGCCGCGCCGGTTGATCGCCATCGGGCAATCGCTCGGCACGGGGATCGCGATGCACCTGACTGCCGAACTCGCGCGCCGCGGCGAAGCGCCGGCGGGGGCGGTGGTGTTGTCGCCATACACGTCGATCAAGCGTGTTGCCGAAGAGGCGATCGGGCTGCCCATCGGCTGGCTACTCGCGGACCGCTACGAAACCGAGCTCGAGTTACCGGCCGTAGCCTCTCCGGTTTTAGTGATCCATGGGGTACAGGACGACATCATCGCGATCGCCCACGGGCGCGAGGTCGCAGCAGCGCTCGGCAACCGAGCAACGCTCGTCGAGATTCCGGAAGCAGGCCACAACGACCTGTGGACTGCCCCGTTGGTGCCGGATGCGATCCGCCGATTCATCGAAGCGCGCATCGGCAGCACAGGCGCTGGCGGCGACGGTGGAGACAGCAGGCGTTGAAGTGCGCAGGCTTACGTCGTCGCCCCGATGACGCTTTCGGCGTCTAATCGAATCCTCGATACCGCCCGCTGGAGGGATGTTTTTTCCTTGCTCGAAGCGCATGAATTCGGCGACAATCCGCGCACCGATGCACCGCTTTCTTTTGATCCTATTCGCCGCGTCGCTTTTGTCCTGGCAACCGGCCGCCAGCAAGCCCGCTTCTGGAGACTCGACCGGCGACCCGGCGGTACTCGCCGACGCGCTCGGCCTCCGGTCGTGGGCTTCCGGGCTCAACGCGATGACGCTGTCCGATCTGCCCAAGGTGCTCGAACAGCTTCGCAACAACGATCAGAGTGCCGAAGAACGGCGCATGACCCTGACGGTGATCGGCGCCATCGCCTTTCTGGGGTTTCTCTTCTTCGCGGCGTGGCGCGCGAACCGCGGCGGCTGATCAAGATACGTGCAAGTCCGACCGGTTTCAGCAGCCTGAATCGACCGCCTTCACGCCCCCCCCGCACTATCGACCAGCCGGCAAAGACCGGCTACGTCGGATATCCCGCGAACTGCGGCAGCGTGTCGCGGATCTCGTACCACGGTGCCTTCGAGCCGACGAAGATGTGCGCTTGCGGCGTGATGCCCGGGTCGTCGTCGAGAGCGCCCATCGGCACCACCGTGACGCCGCGCTCGTGGTACGAAAACGGCATTGCTGAGCCGCAGGTGATACAGAAGGCCTGGGTAAAACGATCAACCGCCGGCACATTGAAGGTGGCGACGTTCTCCCGCCCGCGCGTGAAGACCACGCCACCCTCCTGGACGAACATGTTCGAGGCGAACGCAGCCGAACGCGCCTTGCGACAGCGCCGGCAGTGACAGTTGTGGGCGCGCAGCGGCGGCTCGATGACGCGGAAGGTCACCTCCTGACAAGCACAACTGCCGCGGATTCCGTTGCCCGGACGATCGGGCGGTTCCCGGTCCAGCAGCACCGGCGATTCGACGCCCGCGGGATAGGTATCGAAACGCGCGAGATCGTCGGCTGGCAGTTCGTACCAACTCGCCTTCGATGTCGCGAAAATGTGCGCCTCCGGCCGACGCCCGGGGTCGCCGTCGAGATTGCCCGCTGCGACGAACTGCAAACCCTGATACGGCTTTCGTCCAGGCACCTTGCTGCCGCAGGTTCGGCAAAACGTACGCTGGAAGCCGGGCGACGACTCCCAGCAGGCAATGCCGTCGGCGCCGTTCAGCTCGAGGGTTTCCGTCGGTCCGGGGACATACGTCGCGAACGGCGTTCCGTGCGACTTGCGGCATCGCGAGCAGTGGCAGTGAGACATGAACAGGAACGGCCCAGCCATTTCCCAGGTAACGTCCCCGCAGAGGCAACTGGCTTGGATCATTGAAATTCTCCGTGTGCAGCTACCTGACTTGTGTCACGCGAACGCGGGGCCGGCTAGCCCGTACTTCCGCCCGAGTATGCCGAAGTGCGCAGCGCCATATGCGGCTCACTCGGCAAACTTCGCCGCCCGTTTCTCTTTCAGGGCGGCAATTCCCTCCTGCACGTCGGGTTCGAGGAAGTTGAGCATTTCGTAGGCGAGCGAGTTGTCGAAGATCGGCCCCGCCATGCGGATCCAGCCATTGAGCGCGCGCTTGGTCAGACGCAGCGCGTTCTGCGGCCCCGCGGCGAGTTTGTTCGCCACCTCCCACGCACTTTCCATGAGTTGCTCGGCGGGGACGCATTTGCTGACGAGCCCGATGCGCTCCGCTTCCCTGCCGTCGATGAAATCCGAGGTCAGCAGGTAATACTTCGCCTTCGCCATGCCGCACAGCAGGGGCCAGATGATCGCGGCGTGGTCGCCGGCGCCGACGCCGAGGCGGAGGTGACCATCGGTGATGCGCGCGCTCTCGGAGATGATCGAAATGTCGGCCATCAGCGCCACCGCGAGGCCGGCGCCGACGGCGACACCGTTGATCGCCGAGATGATCGGCTTGTCGAGATTGACCATGTTGTAGACGAGCGCGGCCGCCTCGCGCAGGCTGCGGTTGACGGCCTCGGGGTTGCCGACCATGCCCTCCAGCAGGGTGATATCGCCACCGGCGGAGAATGCCTTGCCGGCGCCGGTCACCAGCACGATCTTGACCGCCGGGTCGGCCTCGATCGTTTTCCAAACCTCGGTGAGTTCCCAGTGCATGCGGGTGTCCGTCGCATTCACCGGCGGGCGGTCGAGGGTGATGAGCAACACGCCGTTGGCGCGCGCGTCGAAGCGCAGATGCTCGAAGTCGGCGTAGTTCATTCTTCCTCCGCGGATGCCGGACCGGTCTCGGGCGTAACCGCCCTCACCAGCGCCGCAACCAGTTCTTCGGTGCCGTCGTTGCCGTCATCGGGGAGCGACAGCCCGAGGCGGACCACGACCAGCTTCGCCGACGGCACGACGAAGACATACTGGCCGCTGTAACCCGTCGCGGCGTAAGCATCGGTCGGCAGCGACGGCCAGGCGCGCTCGCTCGGGTCCTCGGGACTACCGGCATTGAGCCACCAATGCGCACCATAGTTTCCCCGTGGCGCGGCCGATGTCGGCGTCGTCACATAGCGTACCCAGCCCTCCGGCAGCACGCGCTGGTTGCCCGGGCAGACGCCGTCGACGCGGTGGATCTCGCCGAAGCGCGCCCAGTCGAGCGCGGTCATGAACACGAACGACGAGCCGATGGGTGTACCGGAGGCGTCGAACTCGAAGAACGCGCTCGGCATCTGGCACGGACCGAATAGCTTCGCGCGGGCGAAGGCGTTGAAGGCGTCCGGCGAGCGGCCGAGGGCTTCGCTGACGATGCGGGCGACGATGTTGGACGTGCCGCTCGAGTAGGACCAGAAGCTGTCGGGCGGATGACGCAGCGGCTTGCTGGCCGCGTAGGCGCCGGTGTCGGGGTGGGCGAACAGCATGCGCGAGACGTCGTTGACGGCGCCGTAGGTCTCATCGAACTCGAGGCCGCTCGACTGCCGCAGCAGCATGTCGAGCGTGATCGCGCCGCGCGGATCGCCGGCGCCCGCCCACTCCGGCACCGGAGCCGGCGCTGCGACCACGAGCTTGCCGTCGGCGACGGCAGCACCGACGATTGCAGCCAGCACGCTCTTCGCCATCGACCACGACAGCATCGGCGTCTGCCGCCCGTAGCCTTCGGCGTAGCGTTCGGCGAGAAGCCGTCCGTCATAAATGACGACCACGGCCTTGGTCGCGCGCAGGCGTCCGCGCTCGCCATCTTCGGGCTCGCTGAAAGCCGTATCGATCGCGGTTTCGATCACCTCCGGCCCACGCGGAACCGTGTCGCCGGGGCGCCGGGTGACGCCGTCGGCGCCTCGCGACGGCACGGGCGAGACGGCAACAACGCGGCTCGCGGAAATGCCTGCGAGGAGCGTACAGCCGTTGCCTTCACGGTAGATGGCGCGCGCATGGCTGCCGAGTGGACCATGCGCCGTGACGCTGGACTCGTCGACCGCGAGATCGAAGAGCCTGCCTGCGCCGCCGAGCTCCGCGTCGATGTAGTCGCGCATGATCGCGTCCGGATCCTGGCCGGAGTTGAAATGCAGCGAGCAGGCGACCTTGGCGGCGAAGCCAGTGCCGACGCGCACCGCGACGGCCGCCCAGTGGGTGGCGAACGCGAGACCGATGCCGAGCGCGATCACGGCCGGCACGACGAAGCGGGCAAGCCGCGCTTCGTCGGCGCGTCCGCCGATGGTGTGTCCTTTGATTTCCCGAGAACTCATGGTGTCCGCCTTGTAGCAATCCGCGGTGGGCGAGCGAAGGCTCGCCGCGTCGGCGTCCGCACGACCGGGAGAGAAGCGGTTTCTCCACCGCTTGCTCAGCTATGCGCCGGGGAGGTGTCCGCCGCTACGCCTCAACGCCGCGGTCGGCATCGGTTGCGGCGAGCGTAACCTCCCGCACGCCGGTACCGTCGCCGGTGAGCGCGATGCGGCCGGCGCAGAGTGCGAGCGCGTCGTCACCGAAGACGATGCGGCGCCATCCCTCGAACACCGGCATCTCCGGCGCCGCACCGATCGCGATCCGCTCCAAGTCATCGCGCGTCGCCACCATCCGCGCGGCGACCCCATGTGCCTCGCACCGCAACCGCAGGAGGGCCTGCAGCAGCGCGACCAACGAAGAATCGGCATTGGGGCCGTTGCGCCGCTCCGGCGCTGGCGGCCAATCCTCCGGGGTCGCGAGCGCACGATTGATGGCGCTCACGATGGCCGCGCCATCCGCGGAGCGGGCGAAGCCCGGCTTGAGGCCGCGGACCCGTTCGAGTTGCTTCTCGTCGGCGGGGGCATTGAGGGCGATCTCGGTGAGCGCGTCGTCGCGCAGCACCCAGCCGCGCGGCAGGTCACGGGCGATGGCGGTCTGTTCGCGCCAGGTTGCGACCTCGCGCAGAACCGCGAGTGCCTTGCGCGTCGCGTGCCGCAGCTTGATGCGTCGCCAGGCTTGTAGGGGGTCGATGTCGCAGCGCGACACATCGACCAGCGCGGCCATCTCCTCGGCGATCCACGCTTCGCGCCCGCTGCGCTGCAACTCGGCGGCGAGGATTGGGTACAGCCGAGCTAGATGGGTGACGTCCTCGAGGGCGTATGCGATCTGCCGCTCGGTGAGCGGGCGCAGCGCCCAGTCGGTCACCTGCGACGCCTTGTCGACCCGCTCGCCGAGGATTGCGGACACCAGCGCACCGTAGCCGGGCTGGTCGCCGTGGCCCGCGACGCTCGCGGCGATCTGGGTGTCGAACACGGGGCCGAGCACGGAACCGAACGCGCGGAAGAAGATCTCGAGGTCTTGGCCGGCCGAATGAAACACCTTGACGATGGCGGGATCGCAGAGCAGCGCCTGCAGCGGTTCTGTATCGAGCCGCGGCGCAAGCATGTCGATGACGGCGCCGTGTTCGGCCGACGCGACCTGCACCAGGCAGAGGCGGGCGAAGTAGGTCCGCTCGCGCACGAACTCGGTATCGACCGCGAGAAACGGAGCGCCACGCACGGTTGCACAGAACTCCGCCAGAGTCTTCGAATCGGTGATCAGCATCGGTGCAGAGGTTACGTGCATCCGGCGCGGATTGCGAAACCCCGAAGCGGGGCTTGGTCAACCTCGGCTGTCACAATCCCAGCCGCCCGTTGAATTGGACCCATTCCCATTTCTGCCGTCGGGAGGCTACCGAGCTTCCGCCTATTCCTCGCGGTTTCCTGGCGGCCGCCGACCGGCTAGAAGCGCGGGATGGCCTCGATCAAACGTCTCCTCCACGACTTCCTCATCGCCGTCACCCGACTCTTTGCCGCCCTGATGCCCGACCGCTCGCCAGTGGTACTGGTTGGCAACGGTGCGGCGCGCGAGCTCTGCACGACGATCGCGCAGACCGGCACGACGAAGTGCCTGATCGTCACCGATCAGGCACTGGTCGACCTCGGGCTGGTCGGCCGTATCGTTGCGGACCTCGAAGCCGCGGGTGTGGCCTGCGCCATCTACAGTGGCGTCGAGCCCGACCCCACCTTCAAGCACGTTCAGGATGGACTCGCGCGGCTGCGCGAGTCGGGGGCGCAGGCGGTGCTCGCGGTCGGCGGCGGATCGCCGATGGACGCGGCGAAAATCATCGCGACACTGGCGACCAACGACAAGCCCCTGCGCAAGCTGATCGGCTGGTTTCGGGTGCGCAAGGCGCCGCTGCCGCTCTACGCGATCCCGACGACGGCAGGCACGGGCTCGGAGGCGACCATCGCCGCAGTGGTCTCGGATCCGGCGACCCACACGAAGAACTTTATCGTCGACCCGAAGCTGGTACCGGAGATGGCGGCGCTCGACCCGGCGCTGATGGCCGGCCTGCCGCCACACATCACCGCGGCGACCGGCATGGACGCGCTGACACACGCCGTCGAGTCATACATCGCCGTGACCGCGACGGCGCAGACCGAGCGCTACGCGATGATCGCGGTGCGACTGATCTTCGCGAACCTGGAGAGAGCGTACCGCGACGGCAGCGACTTGACCGCGCGGAGTGCCATGGCACTAGCGAGTTTCTACGCCGGCATGGCCTTCTCGCGCACGAGCGTCGGCTACGTGCACGCGATCGCGCACAACCTCGGAGCGAAGTACGGAACCCCGCATGGCTGGGCCAACGCGTTGGTGCTGCCGCACGTTTTGGAATTCTCGGCAGATGCGGCCGGTCCACGCCTGGCGGCACTCGCGGACATGATCGGCATCGTCGGTGCGAGCGAGCGCGACAAAGCGCGCGGGTTCATCGACGCCGTGCGCAATCTGCAAGCGAGCGTCGGAATTCCGCCGACGCTTCCCGCGCTGCAGCGCGCCGACGTCCCGATGCTCGCGCAACGCGCACTCGCGGAAGCGTGGGGGAACTACCCCGTGCCGCGCTACATGGAACAGGCCGAGGCCGAGGCGCTGATTACCAGGCTCGTGGCGTAACCGAGCGGCGGAGCGAAGCACCGCGAAGTGGACGCGGCGTACCACGAAGTGGAGGGCGAAATCTCCCGCATGTGCTTCGAAAAGCTCAGCACGAACGGATGCCTCAACGATTCTGAAGCAATCTTCCGTTCGCCCCGAGCCCGCCGAAGGGCACGCCTGCTGTCTCCACGGGATGCTAGTGACCTTTGATCGTGGGAATTCGTTCGCGATGAGTCGAATTCCTGCGCTTGTTTCCTGCAACGACCCAACGGGAAGCGGCCTGCGAAAATTTCGCCGGGGCCGCGTCCCCGCTAGGTCTCCAAGCGAATTGCCAACGACTGCGTAGTGTCCGCCAACCACCCGATCCAGACGTCGGCCCAACCGTATTTTTCCCGCAATCGGGCGCGGATCCGCTCATGTCCGTGGGGCTGTGGCAGCACCACGACACGGTAGGTTTGCAACCTTCCGGCGCGCTCGAGCCGCACTTCGGGTTGGACCAGCAGATCCAGATAGAAGGGCCGCTGCGGCTCGGCCACCTCGATGAGGGGCATCCCCTGATCTTCGGCGACCCAGACCCGAGTCATGCGCCAATCGCCGGCGGCGGTGCGTGTGTGCAGGACAACGACCTCGCCGCCCTCGAGAGCGAGCAACGTCACGCCGAGGAACGACACGACGAGGCCCACCAGGGCAACGACGATGCGCTTCGGATTCGACATGCAGAAGCCCTACGCCGCGTCACCGGCGCCAACAAGGATTCTCGAGTATGACGTTATCAACCGCAACGCCTCGGTTAACGCTTGGTCGTCGGCCACAACGACGACCAAGCCGAGCGTGTACATGCTCAACCCCGCTGGCCGATCAGCGCGAAAAGCGCGCCTTGCGGGTCGAGGCCGTTGATGACGAACTCGCCGCCCGGGATCTCCTGCGGGCCGACGAGCACCTGTCCGCCCTGCGCGGTGAGCGTCGTAACCGCTGCATCGATGTCGGGGACGCGAAAGTAGAAGTTCCAGATCGCCACCGGCATCTCATCGGGCTTGGGCATCACCGCGCCAAGGAGGAAGCCGTGGCGCAGGAACTCGTACTTGCCGAGCGGGCCCATGTCCATTTCGCCGTCCTTCTCCCAGCCGAGGAACTCCCCCTAGAACGCCGTCGCCCCGTCGGCATCGGTCGTCATCAGCTCGTACCAAATGAAATCACGCTGCTTGTTGGCCATCGATCCTCTCCCTTCCTCCGAGGGGCGCATAGCGCGGCGCCCCGAACTATGAATCTGTCGCGCAAGCTTGTCGCCATTCGACACACAAGGGCGAAAAATGGGGCATCGCGATCGTAGTCTCAGGGCTCAGCGGAGCCGCGCGAGCGTCAAAAAGATGCGGCGCTGGACCCTCACCCGGCACCCTCTCCCACAAAACTGTGGAAAAGGGGAATCTCCGGGCGAAACCAAGCTGATCAGCTCGCACCCAGCCCAACGAAAGATGAGTTGCGTTCAACCTGCGGCTGCAGTAGCGAATTACCATCTCTGGAAAGAGCGCCACTGCGGTGCGTCACGGTCGCGACCCGGGAGTGGTGCTCCAAGGCTCGAAGAAGGGAATCGAAATGAAACGCACGACTGCTCTCCTCGTCGCGCTTGGCCTCGTCCTCCTCGCTAGTTCCGCCTACGCCCAGGCCGGGTTCCAGCTTGCCCTTCCGAATGTCCAGCTCCCGCCGAGCCAGGATGTGAGCGGGCTGCGGCTCTCCATCATCCACGGCAAGAACCGCAGCCAGCGCGGTCTCGACCTCGGGCTGCTGTCCATGAGCGAGACCGCGAACCTCTCCGGGCTGGCGCTGATCGCCGGCATCAGCAGGGTAACGGGGGACATGTCGGGCGGCGCCGCCATCAGCCTGGTGAACTGGCACGACGGCCGCGACTCGGGATTCAACGGCGCCTTCATCAACCTGCTCAACGACACCCCGGATACCTTCAATCTCGGGTTCGTGAATATCGCTGAGCGCGGCACCGGGTTCGACTTGGGCGGTGTCAACGTGTCCCGTCACTCGACGGTGCAGCTCGGCTTCGTCAACGTCACCGACGAGATCAGAAGCTTCCAGTTCGGCTTCCTGAACCTGGCGAAGAACGGGTTTCTGCCGATCTTCCCGATTTTCAACTTTCCCGCGAACTGACAGCTGCGATCGCCCGGCGCCGGTCGTCGACGGCAGCCGGTGCCTTGATGTTGAGGCGCGTGTTGGCCACGGCGACTTCACGCGTGATGGTCCACACATGTATGCGTGACAGCGTACGCACGACGGCCGCATCCTCGAGGTCGATCTCGACGCGGCCGAGTTGGGCCAGCTTTGCCACTTACAGAGCACGATGGCGGAGATGCTCCAATCGACTCTCTCGGAGCCGTCAGGATTCGGCAGTTGTCAGCTTGCCGCCTCGCGCGCGCAGCAATACTTGCGTGTCAGGATTCAGCGTCCCCGGCATGGGAACGGTCGAAAACGAGCCCGCGCGAAACGTGATGCGCGCGACGCGGCCAACGCCGATAGCGCTCGGTGCTAGCCCCAATACTGTTCACTTAGAGGTCGAGATGCGCTCCCCTCGGCTGCATGTGGTAGCTATCGCAGCGGACGCTACCTATGGATGCGGAGTCGCCCGGCAGATCGCTCTTGCTGTAGGAGATCCGCCGGTCCTTGCTGTTGATGAAAGTTGTTGGCCGATCCAGCGTGATGACATCGTCCACGAGCTCCAACTGTGGACGGATGGTCGCCCAGGTCGCAGTTGCAGCCGAAGGAAGTTTAGGGAGATTGCGAACGACCTCGGTTACGACGTATGGACTGGTGACCAATCCCCAATGGGCTTCGGGAGCGAGGTGGAAGAGGGCGCGAGATGCTCCTCGTGCGGAGCCGCGCTCGCCGCGATCAGCATGCTCGTGTCGAGAAACAGTTTCACTTCCGGTCAAGGAAGTCGCGGTAGCCGGCTTCATCTTCGGCGATCCATTTGTCGAGTTGCTCTCGCATGAATTCGCGTGGCGGTGGGAGTTCCTCTCGACCGGCGTGTAGACGCATCGCCAGGAAGCGAAGGAGCTCTTGTTTCTCTTCCTGGGGAAGCGCATCCGCAGCAGCTTCGATCTCCGCAAGCTTTGTCATGTCGGAAAAAGTAGCACGCGCTCTGCTCAGCCAACAAGGTCGCGTTGGCCTGGTATTCGACGAGCAAGCGGGGCCGGTTGCCGGCCGTGCATCCGGCCCCTTTGCTACGGCCGACGATCTCTTCAAGCACCTTGATCGTTCTCCGAAAGCGCCAACAGCGCGGAAGCGCACCTCACGCCGCTAAGGCGTATGCGGATTCGTTCGTCGGGGCGCTTCGACCGCTCGTGTGCGACGGCGGAGTCGAACATCCAAAAGGCCACGACGAAGCAGATTGCTCTTCTGCTGCAGAATCTCCGGCACCCCTCACTGCAAGCCAAGCGCTTTCCCGAGCGCGGCGGTGATGTCTGGCAGGCCCCATCACCAAGAGC
>Ga0163153_10001873_pt1 | contig 32236 bp, 34 predicted proteins | sample OliLakLV19MP6IB1_FD_148629 | JGI IMG/M metagenome (GOLD analysis project Ga0163153, IMG submission 148629) | Freshwater microbial mat bacterial communities from Lake Vanda, McMurdo Dry Valleys, Antarctica - Oligotrophic Lake LV.19.MP6.IB-1 | ecosystem: Environmental > Aquatic > Freshwater >... | reverse complement strand
ATCATTATTTATTGAAGTAAACATTTTAGCATCAATGAAATTTGTTTCCTTTAATAATCTTAGCCAATAATTTGTTTCCCTGGATTCTTTATATGCAATTGAAATCTTATTGATAAAATCCTTTTCAGATTGACCTCCAATTGCTTCTTCAACATTTGCTCCGATTGATGTTCCGCTCCGAAGAATTTGTTTTGATATTACATACTCCTGTTGAACATCTTTTAAATACTTATAGCAATTTGTAATTCTAATTGAAAATCTAAAGCTTTTTTCCTGAATAATATTCCTTTTCATAGCCATCATCCTTTCTAGACATTTTAATCGTAATTTAGTAATCAGTATACATTAGTAATTAGTAATTCGTAATTAGTAATTAGTAATTAGTAATTAGTAATTAGTAATTCGTAATTAGTAATTAGTAATTAGTAATTAATTAAACAGCTTTCTTCTTCTTCTTCACTGTCTTCGCGGCAACTTCCTCTTCCTTTACTCCTGTTGCTTTCTTCATTGGCTTCTTCTGCTTGCTCGCGTTCTCAATGCTTTGTTTAAGCGCTGTCATGATGTCCACTACCGGCTTCTCCTCTTCTTCGACAGAGACAACTTCTTTGCCGTCGATCTTTGATTTGATAAGTTCTTTCACAGCATCCTTATATGTATCCTGAAGCCTTATTTCCGAAAACGGCTTTACCATTGAATCAACAAGTGTCTTAGCAAGCTTAAGCTGTTCCTTGTCCGCAATCAGTCCATCGAGCTTTGGAACTTCCGTGATCTTTCTTAATTCATTCGGATACCTCAGCTTATACAGAAGCAATCCGTTTCCTTCCGGCGCAAGAAGAACGACACTTTCCCTGTCGCGTATGACAACCTTTCCAATTCCAAGCTTGCCGCTGCTTTTAAGAGTTGCGCACAACAAGGCAAAGGTCTTGCCTGCAATTTCTCCATCGGGTCCTGCGAAGTAAGGTGTATCGTAAAGAGTTGCCGGAACTTCCGACGCATCGACGAATCCTTCGATCTCAATTACTTTTGTACTCTTTAATTTAAGCTTGGCAAGATCTTCACCTTCAATTATTACAAACTGATCAGGTTCATACTGATAACCCTTTACAATGTCCTCACTCTTGACAATTTTATTGCACTTCTTACATCGCTTATCATAACCGACCGGACCGTTATCTTCCTTATGAAGCTGCTTGAAGCTTATGGTTTCGGATGTTTCGATGGCGTTATAAATGGCTATTGGAATTGTAACGAGGGAAAATCTGATGTGACCTTTCCAGATGGATCGCAAAATGACTCCTTGTTTTGATTGCTGTAAAATTAATTATTATTTAAGTAAGAATCTATAAAGTTAACGTTTTAAACAAAGTGTATTAGTTTCCCGAGCTCCTTATAAATTTTGTTCATCTTCCTTTACTTTCTTAAGCCGTACTTCCTCAATGTCGGCTCCCATTTTCTCTTTTTTTAAACCAACTCTCACAAGTCCGAATATGCTCATGTAAATGTTTGCTATCCACACAATCGAGAAACCTCCAATTAAGTAACCTCGCCAGTCTTCAAACAGCAGATGATATCCTGTTATGATTAAAAAAAATAAAGTTACATAATGACTAAAGCAGTATTCACAGGTAAACAAATAATATAGTTTTCTCTGAAATATATATTTTGAACTCTTCGACCTTTCAACACAAAACTCCCGCGGTTCTTTCAAAATATCTTCATGGGTTATTGTCCATGAGATACACGCGACCGGTAAGGCAAGTAAAAACAGATCTGATACCTGTTGTGATAAATCCATTATGAATATTAATTTTTAGTTATACAAATAACGATAAGGCGTGATTATTAACTTACTGAAATCGTACCCTTGTCAATTTTTTTTCCTCTGAATATTTTAAATAGTCCTATTGCTATAACAAAAATTATCGGACCGAGAAATAATCCTATTATCCCAAATAACTGCAAACCGCCTATTACACTGAAAAAAATATAGAGCTCATTAATTTTTACCCTTTGCTTTATCAGTTTCGGAAGAAGAAAATTGTCTATCATTCCTATCACAACCGATGCGTACAAAGCAAGTATGGCTGCTTTTCCGTATTCCCCTGAAGCAAGCAATATTATTATTACCGGAACAGTAACGAATGCCGTTCCACCCGTCGGAACAAGTGAAAATACCATTGCAAGAAGACCCAGTATTACAAAGGAAGGGATGCCCAATATCCAGAAAATTATTCCGGCAAGTATACCCTGAAGCAACGCTATGAATAGTGACCCGCGTATCGTCGCGGAAATCAGTTCGGTAGTTTCAGACATAAGCTCTTCTGCCTGACTGTTTTCAAAAGGTAATATGCCCGGAATATCTCTTACGATTTTATCTGCGTCGCGCAAAAGATAAAACATGCTGAATACTGCGAAGAGTATTCCGATCAATACTCCAAAAAATCCTTCGATGACTGACCATGAAGCTGAAAGCATCACCGAGCTTATTCTCGAAACAATAGCTTTAACATCTTCGGGCTTTATCAGGTCTTTGAGGTTTACAAACTGATTTATGTAATTATAGACATTCGCAAACCTGCTATGCTCAGGATCTGTCATCATCTGCTGGATCTCTGGAATTGCGCTTTCAGAAATTCCCGAAAGCTCATTTACTGCTGCTGTAAGTATTACAAAAGCAGGTATTATAAAGGTAAGCAGTGACACCGCAATGGTAACGATCGCGCTAATGGTGTGGTTTTTGGTCTTATTGAATATTTTCTCATATAACGGATAAAAAATTATTACAAGAATTACCGACCATAGTATCACAGAAACAAATGGTGCAAACATCAGCCAACACAAATACAGCATCAACCCGGTTATGAATGTAAGAAATATGAACTGTGAAAGTTTTTTTTTGTCAGTAACAGTGATCATTGTAGTGAGTTTAAGATTTACCTGATAATTTAAGTTAATGATATTTAAGTTTATTAAACATGAAACAGGCGGTATTCAGATATTATACAATAACTTTGCCATCCTCGTTTATGATATAAGGCATTAAACACTTTTACAGCACAAATCATATCAGATCGGGTTTATTGGGAAGTACAGCCATACCGGATATTATAGTTCAATTACTCTGCTGAAAAAATCATTTACTAACTTTGCCTCCGGCACTGCGTAAGGAATAGCAGCTTATAATCTGACATTCACCCTGAACAACAATGAGCACAGCCCTGCTTAATTTAAGAAAACAGCAAATCCTCTATGAAGTCAGCCAGCTTAAGCTCTACTCAATAGTTTTGCTTGCTCTGTTTATCGGGTTAATTATTTTCACTGCCGATATCTACCGGGATATCTCGTTTGCGTTATCATTCACGCTGTCCCTTGCTTTGATCTGCCTGAGCATCCAGTCCGTTCGTAAGGATAAAGAATTTATTTACCTTCACTCCGGAAGCTATCATCTTACTTTATTCACAGAATATTTCATCGTTACTTTTCCATTCATTGTAATGTGCCTGTTCACGCCACACTGGTATTGCTTTTTTTTACTGGAAATATTTTTAGTAATGATCACCTTCAGCAAATTTACATTAAGAAGGATAACGTTCTTCAGCAGCATCTCAAAGATAATTCCGGTTTCTGATTTCGAATGGATAAGCGGATTCAGAAGTTCATTCACTACAATCATCCCTGTATACTTGCTCGCTGTGGGATTAAGCTGGATACGGATACTGCCGCTGCTTTTACTTTGGTATCTTACAATGACTATAATGTCATTTTACAATGAATGTGAATCACTGAAATTTCTCCGTGAGAAGGCTCAGTCGGCTGGTAAGCTTTTGCTGCAAAAATTTTTCATACAAATAAGATATTTATTGATTTTTTATTCGCCGGTTCTGATCATCAATTCCATTTTCAATGCGGACCTTATTATCGTGAATATTTTTTTCATGCTGTCCCAGATCGCGTTGCTGTTCTTTGCTGTCTGCTATAAGTACAGCGGTTATTATCCGAACAAGCATTTCTATTTTAATAACATAACCGTGATCATTGTTTCAATGACCGGATTAATTCCTTTACTCATGCCCGTCCCTGCGATTATGGGAATCCGGTATTACATCAAAGCAAAAAAGAATTTAAACCAATATTTTAATGATTAGCATAAAGGATCTGAAGGTCAGCTTTGGAAAGAATGTCGTTCTCGACAATATGAGTTTCGATTTTCCGCTGAATGAAGTACACGGTATCGTCGGACTTAATGGATCCGGCAAAACCACTTTCTTCAATACCTTGTCGACAATAATAAAACCTGATTCAGGAAAAATTCTTTTTAATGAACGCAAGATTAAATTAAGCGATTTGAATTATCTTGAGACTATAAACTTCTTTTATTCAAGAATTACCGGAAATGAATATCTTAATTTCTTCGAACAGACCAACACCGATTTTAACCTTGCATCTCTTCAGCAGTTTTTAGAACTGCCTCTTGATGAATTAATTGAAACCTATTCGACCGGAATGAAAAAGAAGCTCGCGCTCCTTGCAATACTAAAAAAAGACAAGCCTGTTTATTTGTTTGATGAACCCTTTAACGGCGTGGACATGGAAACAAATAAGATCATTGAGCTTATTATTCTTGCTCAGAAGCAAAAGGGAAAGACAGTTTTTATTTCTTCACACATTCTTGATCCTTTGATAAAAGTGTGTGATAAAATATTTTTTCTTGACAATGGGCATTTCAGCAGGTCATTTGAGCGGAGTGATTTCAATAAAATTGAAAATGAATTGTTCGGTGATCTTAAATTTAAAGCAGCAAAGATTATCTCTGAATCAGTGTGAGGTTTAAGATCAATTGATCATCCCAGATCCTCTCTCATTCTCACAAACACCGGTTCGCGATAAGCCCCGTCCTTCGTCTTTGAAGCATACTCTATCTCGCACATCAGCTCAGGTTCTACCCAGACCGTCTGTTTCTCATCCAGAACTTTTTCCTTAATTGGTTTTTTTATCTCTTTGATCTTTTTGAGCTTTGCAAATACTTCCTTCATTGTCTTTGCATCAAATCCCGTTCCGACCTTTCCCCGATAAATAAATTTTCCGTCAACAATATCCGCAAGATGCATTGCTCCGAACAGTTCATCGCGATTGCCTTTGCCCTTGGTGTAACCTATCACAAAACTTTCATCCGTATTCCTCACCTTTATTTTATACCAGTTATCACTGCGCTTGCCGGGAGAGTATTTGCTGTTCTTTTCCTTTGCCATTATTCCTTCAAGTCCGAGTTCAGCAGCTGCAGCGAACAGTGCCGTGCCGTCTTCAACAATTTCACTGAGTCTGTAAGATGAATCTTTCTTTACGGAATCCTTCAGCCATTCGCGGCGGCGGACCAATGGCTCATTTATAACCGCCCTTCCATCCAGATAAAGCAGATCGAACAGGTAACAGTAAGCAGGATTTTTTTTCATTGCTCTTTCAATGTCGCCTTCTGCCGAACGCTGCATACGGTGAATGACTTCCTTAAAGTCCGGCTTACCTTTATCATCAAGACATACTATCTCACCGTCAAAAACCCCGCATGTTCCGCGAAAAGATTTATCCGCTTTAAGCAGCTCGGGAAATTTCAACGTCAGATCCAGATTATTCCTACTGCGTAATGTTATCCTGTCCTCATCCAGAGTTACTAATACCCTTATACCATCCCACTTCACTTCATAAATAAAATCATCCGAAACTGGTACTTCCTTTTTTGACTGTGCAAGCATCGGCTCCACCTGTTCATGAAGCCAGTCCACCTGAGAACGGTCGACACGTTCCATCAGCCAGTCTTTATTTTTGATATTATGAATTCTGTATTCACCGCTCATCGCAGGACTGTGAAGCCGGAAATAAAATCCATCCTTTTTATCTTTCGTTATCTCGTACCTTCCTGAAGCATAAACCCACATATCACCGCCGCCATACTGACCTTTGGGAATTGTGCCTTCGAAATCAAGATACTCCATCGGATGATCTTCAGTCTGAACAGCAAGACGCTTGACACCGGGAGCCGGCGGAAGCCCTTTAGGCACAGCCCACGATTTTAATACACCATCTTTCTCAAGACGAAGATCGTAATGCATGCGTGAAGCATGATGACGGTGAACGACGAACCTGTTTCCTTTTCCGTCAATGACTTTACCTGACGGCTCCGGCGTTTTTTCGAAGTCACGTTTCTTTGAATATTTTTCAAGCTGCTCCGGCGTTTTATATTTTCCTGATGGCTTGAGATCCCTGATCGTTGGCTTCCTGTTGGCTTTGCGTTCTGTGTGAAGCTCGACAGCGTAAGCTGTAATTCCTTCCCATGCATCTCCTTCAGTATTTACGATATCAGGAACATTCGTCAGATTATATTCCTTCGGATCCTTCAGCTTTTCGATCTCAGTCCAGGGCAGCGGCATTGAAACCGGCGATCTGCTATTTCCCCTCAGACTGTAAGGGGAAATGATCGACTGTCCCTGCCTTATCCTGTAAATGTCGACAAGGACTCTGCCTTTACGCGCATCCTTTTTTATGTGCAATGTTAAATTTGAATACTCCTCAACGAACGGCTGGGCAATTGCCTGCGCTGTTTCAAAGACCTTGTGAAAATCATACTTTTGTTCAATTGGTGTAATGACATGTATGCCCTTACCGCCGGTTGTTTTTGCAAAGGTATGATAGCCAAAAGCTTCAAGATGTGATTTAAGATTGAGCGCGATCTCAACAACGTCCGTAAATTTATAACCTTCGGGGGGATCAAGATCAAAGACCATGTAATCAGGTTTGTCGTAGTGAGGTCTTTTTGAATGCATCTGGTGAATTTCGAGACAGGCAAGATTTGCAAGCCACACAAGTGCCGCTTCTTCAGTAGCCAATATGTAATCTTTTGTTTCTTCGCTGCCGAGTGCAACGTATTCGATCCAGTCTGGCGCCCAGTCAGGACGGTTCTTCTGATAAAATTTCTCTCCGTAAATACCGTTAGGAAAACGAACTAATGAAAGCGGTCTGCCTTTTATATGATTTAGAATCGTCGGAGCTATCTTCAGATAATATTCGATCACCTGAGCTTTAACAATGCCATCATCCGGATAGAGGATCTTATTCAGGTTTGATAGCTCAAGCTTTCTCTTGCCGACCTGTACTATGTGTGAATCTTTTGCCAAGAAGAAATTTTATGTAAAAATCTTAATAGTGAGCGTAAGAAACAATTGAATAAATGCTTAATTGAAATCTTACCTCGCTACAATTGTTTCCGAAGTAAGCTCTGCATGTTTTCCTCCATGAAGCTCTTTCAAAAGCATTTCCACTTCTTCATTCTTAAAATTCACAAACCATCTGTCCGCTCTCGATTCAATGCTTGGCAAACCCTTACCTCTTCTGGTATGAGCAATGATAACTGACGGCTTACCCTGTTCGATGGGTAAATCAGAAAATGCTTTTTCCATATCTTCAAAATCATGTCCGTCAGCCGATCTTACCTTCCATCCGAATGCTTCGAATTTATCAGCGATAGGATGAAGCGGTATGAGTTTTTCCGTTTCAATGTTCGCCTGGAATTCGTTGCGGTCAATTACAGCAATTAAGTTATCTAATTTTTTTGCTCCGGCAACAAGCGCGGCTTCCCATATCGAGCCCTCATCAAGCTCACCATCGCCAAGCAGAACTACAACTTTATTTTGCTGTTTTTTTATCTTAGAGTTTATAGCTACACCGATGGCAATGCTCAGCGAATGTCCGAGCGAACCTGAATGAAATTCAATTCCCGGAATGTTTACATTCGGATGCCAGTAAATGAAATCATTTGTCTTAAGATGATTTTTTAATCTTTCCCTTTCAATAAAACCGATCTCTGCAAACGTACCGTAAAGCGCAGGCACATCATGACCCTTTGAAAGAAAAAAATAATCGCGTTCAGGATCTTTAAGGTTGTCTTTGTTAACATTCAAAAATTCTTTATAAAGGAAAACTATGAGGTCTGTACAGGAAAGTGACGCGCCAATGAAGCAGCCTCCGTCTGTAGACATCCTGATTATGTGCTCGCGAACCTTAAAAGAAATTTCCTTTAACTCCTGTATTTTATCTTTATTCATTAATTTTTTAAAGTTACACTTCTTTGGTTTAAAATAACTTTCAACTTTCAACTTTCAACATTTCAACTTTCAACATTTCAACATTTCAACATTTCAACATTTCAACATTTCAACTTTCAACATTTCAACTTTCAACATTTCAACTTTCAACATTTCAACATTTCAACATTTCAACTTTCAACATTTCAACTTTCAACATTTCAACTTTCAACATTTCAACTTTCAACTTTTCAACTTTTCAACTTTCAACATTTCAACTTTCAACTTTTAACTTTCAACTTTTAACTTTCAACTTTTAACTTTTAACTTACTATTGTCTTCAGCTCATCCAAATGATCTCTGTACCAATATTCTCCGGCGTGCATTTCATTAATTTTCTTGATCTCAGGTTTACGGTCAAGCAGCATCATTATATCGCATAGGGTAAAAATATTTTTTTCATCGTACAATTCTTCATAAACTTTTTTAATAAACTCATAATCTTCGGAATAATCAATTGTCATTCTGTGGCTCTTTGAAAGGTCAAGTCCCGTTTCCCATGTATCATTCCCAATCCTGAATCTATCCGGTCGCTCCCATATAAATGGAGTTGAATGCTCTCTTTCAAAATTTTTTGTGGCTTCATTCCGGGCTTGTTCAAGTACTTTAAACGACATGACTTCAACATCATGCCCGTCAGGATAAGTAGCAGGATGCAGATTGCTCACAAAATCATAATTGCTTTTATTTTTAACATAGAATTTCAAGACTCTGTCGATTACATCAGGACATATCAGCGGACAATCCGAAGGGATCTTTACAACAATGTCTGCTTTATATTCTAGAGCTGCCTGATAATGTCTCTCAAGAAGATCAGTGGCATCACCTCTGAAAACATTAAGACCGTTTTTTTTGCAAAGTGAAACGACTTCATCATCTTCCTTATCGGTTGTTGTTGCAACAACAATTTCTTTCGGCGTTTTGGATGCAAGCACTCTTTCAGCCATTCTTATCAGCAAAGGTTTCCCCTTAAGCGGAAGAAGAATTTTATCAGGCAGCCGTGAGGAACCCCGCCGGGCTTGTATTACAATAAGGATATTTTCGTTGGGTGAATTCAAAATTTTTAAGCTGTCTGGTAGGTAATGTTAAGCTTGTTGTTCTCTTCGGTAGTTGTAAATTGTTTTTCGTTAAGCGGCTTTTCTCCCAGAAGCTCAAGACAGACATCAGCAATTTTGCCCGCCGATTTTCCGCCGTTTTGAATCGGGAGAAGTTTTTTTATTTCCTCAAGATCAAATGCAGAATAAACTTTTTTTCCGAGAGCAATTCCTACATATACAACAGTCGAATAGCTTGTAATCAGAATGTCGCAGTTTGCTATCATCTCATTTGTATTTCCTTCTGAAAAAATCAACGAACCGGGAGCCCATTTTTTTATCTCTCGGCTGGCACGTGTAACATTTTCATTTGGATGAAGCTTGAATATAAGAGATTTGCCTTCCGATAGCTTAAGTGCGTTCAGTATGAATTTTTTTCTGTTCTCGTATTTCAATGTTTCACGGGAATCGGAAGTGCAGACGAGCGTGTAATTTCGGTGCGGAAAATCATTCTTAAGGGAAGCTTCACAATTATCAAAATTTGGAATGCCTGTTACAATGATCTTTTCCGGCTTCACTCCTTTTTTTATGAACAATTCACGGTAGCCTTCGGATGCAACACAAAAGTAGATGTAACGGTCTGACTGTCCCGTAGCAGCCGTCCCTCCCCAGTAGCTTGCAATTTTAAATTTCCTGACCATGTGATAAAAAATATTCTCCGGGTCGGTCATGCCTTCCTGCACCATCACGATCTTTTTCTCGCGGATGTTTTTAGGAACGATAAGATCACTGCATATTACGACGAGATCGTAATCATTTTTTTTTCCCTCATAATCAACATTCAGCTTATTGACAGCAAAATAATTTTCTGTCTGCTTTTTAAATTCACCCGCCAGTACCGTAAAGTTAAGTATCCCGAGTCTTGCAGTGAGCTTCTCAATGCCGTCCGAATAATAAGCGCTGAAATAATGCTCATAATCAGGAAGTGAAAGGGAGATCTTATGAAGCATTGTGGTTTGATTGATGGAGCCGCAGATATAGAGAATTTTTTTCTTTCTCATAGTAAATACAAATTAGTCAAATCAAAAATTTTTTGATATAAATAATTTAGAGGTGATTTGTTAAGAAAATATAAAGCAAAGTTAAGGCTTTATATGTTTTGAAAGGTAATGTTGAATTCTGTTCCGAAAGTTGGAATGCTTTTTAATTCGATCTTCGCGTTATGAGAATCGAGTATTCTTTTTACGAGACTCAATCCAAGTCCGTAGCCGGTGATCTTCTTGTCACGTGATTTATCTATCCGGTAAAACGGTTCGAATATTTTATTAAGCTCTTCCTGATTTATGCCGTTTCCCCTGTCTTTAATTGTTACAACAGTCTCATTGCCATCTGCACCCTGCCGGATATTTACATCGACCGGACGGTCATTTGAATATTTTACCGCGTTATCCAGTATGTTGCCTAATGCAATTTCAATTTTCCCTTTGTTGATCCTTATCTCCCTGTTTGTAAATTCAGTTCTGAAGTTGATTCTGGCATGGGAAAATTTTTCAACAAGATTTTTTACAAGCTCAACTATATCGCATTCTTCCATCAGCAATTTCCCATGACCGCTTTCCATCCTGTAAGTCTCCAGCAGCTCGGTGATCATTGCTTCCATTTCACGCACATCATCTTTTATTTTATCTTTGATCTTTTCATTATCAACAAATTCATTTGCAAGCTTTATCCTTGTAAGGGGACTTCGTAGTTCGTGTGAAACATCAATCAGCAGCGATTCCTTTGCTTTCATCATTCCGGAAATATTCGTCTTCATTTCGTTAATGGAATCTCCGAGCCTCCCCAGTTCATCATTTCTGTTTATATGAATTGTATTGCTGAAATTGCCGGCGCTGATCTGTTCGACTTCTTCCGAAAGTATTTTTACAGGACCAAAGATCCATCTTAGTGAAAAGTAAAGCATCGAACCGAGAATAGTGACTATCAAAATTATTGCCGGGATCGCCTTATCAAAATTTATGTAATCCCTCGGCATCATCTGTGAAAAAATAACATAGCCGTCACTTACTTTATTAATAAAATACATACGACCCTTTTCTTTCACCGCGAATCTTTCATCATTACCTCTGAACTCCCGGTTGTCTTTAAGATCTTCTATACCGGGGATCTCGTTGCCGGTTGTCCATTTGAATGATGAAGTTTCATATCTGATGCCTGAATTCAGCTCTTTAGAAAATGCAATTGCCTTCACCGTGTCCGGTGGGAATCCAATTTCTTTGATCGCATATTCGTGAAGATGAGGCGGTGGCGGTGGTCTGTTGAATGGTCCGTTCGGTGGTCTTTCGAGACTGAACCTTATGAAAAATCCTATCGCAAGATTTGCAAGCACTATAAAGACGATGATCAGTAAGATCAGCTTAAAAAAAATCGAGAACTTAACCTTCTTCATATTCCGCGTAAAAAATATATCCTACCGATTGAACGGTCTTAATGTACTGATGATTTTTATTCTTAAGCTTTGTTCTCAAACGTGATACCATTACATCTATGCTTCGGTCGTAATACTGCCATGGCATTCCTTTCATCTTCTGCATCAGCGAATCTCTTGAAAGCACCTTGCCGTTGTTCATGAAAAATATCAGCAGCAGATCAAACTCTGTTGAAGTAAGTTCAATTTCTTTCTTATTTAATTTTACGGTTCTGTTTGACTGGTTGATGGAGATATCCTTAAAATTTATCTGCTGATCAGGATTTGATTTTATATCCGCTCTTCTGAATACGGACTGCATCCTGGCTACAAGCTCTCTCGGCTCGAATGGTTTTGCAAGATAATCATCAGCTCCGAGTTCGAGTCCGATGATCTTATCCGTTGTTTCACCTCTTGCTGTCAGCATTATCACCGGAACATCATTTGTCTTTCTCAGCTCTTTGAGCGTTTCAAAGCCGTCCATTTCAGGAAGCATGAAATCAAGGATTATAAGATCGTATTCATTTGTTTTAAGGTGGCTTAAAGCGCTGACCGGATTGTCGAAGGGTTGTGTCTTAAAATTATATTTGCCGAGATAATCATTGAGAAGATCTGTAAGCTTGGTATCATCGTCGATCACTAAAATTTTTTTCATCGGTAAAAAGGAACAGGAGGTCAGACGGTTTATCATTCTGCTTAACCTCCTGTTATGATTATTTATTGATTAATTATTACGCTTGTCGAACTTATCTCTTTTATCATCCCTGTCGCCATCCTTAAACTTTCCCGTTCTGTCGTGAAATTTATTTTTCATATCCTTCATATTTTCAACTGCCTGATTTCTCTGGTCCGGTGTGAGTATGTCATGAAACTCAACGATTTTCTCCATCATAAACTCCTTCATCTCATCGTGCTTTTGCTCTTTCTTCTGAGCAAACTCCTTCAGCTTATTTATATCCAGTTTATCCTTTTTGAATTCGCCGGCAAAAGCTTCCGCGTCGTTTTCATGATCAGGCTTATTCGTTTCCATTTTTTGCTTTATCTGCTCGCGGATCCTTTCAACCTGTGCCTTCTGGCTTTCCGTAAGATTAAGATTTTCAGTAAGACGCTCGATGATAAAGCCTCCTGGTCCGTCGGCAAACTTATGGAAATGTCTTGCCACTGCGATTCCTTTTACCGCAAGTACAGTAAATAAAATTATTACAATTGAAAGTATTACTTTTGATTTGGTAGTGCAGAAAAATCTCCTTTTGTTTTTTTGAGATGTCTGCTCTTCGGTATTTAATATTTCTGACATTCTAAATCTCCTAATTTTAATTTTTGAATTCATACAAAAATACGCAAAGAAGTTTTCGGAGTTGTGAATGATATGTAAATCTTTGTAACGTTTGAAGAGAGTGCTATCTTAAAAAGTTGACACCAAACGCCAACTGCATCCCCCCGACATTAGTAATGGTATTATTCTGAAGACTTTGTACACCATCTCCGATTATGGGGAGGTAATAATAATTGAGGCTTATGTTCATTGAAATATTGTCACTTTGTGTAAAGTTAACTCCGAGACCACCGTAAGCGCCCGCGGCAAAATGAGATTGTGTAAAGGGTATGGCTTTAAAAAAACTTTTGTCGTACGGATTTGTAAGAACAAGTGTAGGGCTTATACCGAGATTGATCACAGGGATAAAACCTCCTTCGATCTCTTCCTTGAATAATTCCTTGCGTATACCGATACTGAACGGCATCATAAAAACGCGGTTGATCTTATCGATGGTGACTGAATTTCCAAATATATCATAACGTTCTATCTCTCTTGCATCGGTCACTCCTGAAAAAGAAAGATTAAATGTAAGGTCTGTTGTTTTGCCAACGGGGACAAAGTAGCTTGCAAAAGGTCCGAAACCGTTCTCGCCGTAATTCAATCCAACACTCCAGGCATTCCTTGGCTGAGGAGGTTTTGTATACTTGATCTTGCTTTGAGCTGAAGTGGTTGACGGGAGGTTTACAAAAGTGAATAAGCTTACGATGATCAGGGCTTTGAGGATTGCCGGGAAAAATAATCTGTCGCTCATAGTATGATTTGTTAATTGTTTAAAGAAAGTTAAATAATTAATTTTTGAATTAAAATTCTAAACACGTTTGACGCCAAAAAGATTTAAGAAAATCAGTGAAGTTGCAGGCAGAAGACAAAAATATCTATCGCTCGTACTCGAAAATATCCACGACCGGCATAATGTAAGCGCGATCCTGCGCAGCGCTGACGCGGTCGGAATTGATAAAGTCTATCTTATCTATAATACAAACAAATTTCCGAAAATAGGAAAAGTCTCTTCAGGCAGCGCAAAGAAATGGGTCGAGCTCTTCCGTTTCGATAATGTAAAGGACTGCTTCGCTGTTCTCAAGAAAGAGAAATTTAAAATTTACTCCACTCATATTAACGAAGGAATTAAGAACCATTCTCTATATGAAATGGATTTTACAGGGAAAGTTGCATTGGTTTTTGGAAATGAGCATGTGGGAATTTCCGAAGAAGCCAGACAGCTTGCAGACAAAAACTTTATAATACCAATGTACGGAATGATACAATCACTTAATGTTTCGGTAGCTGCAGCAGTCTGTCTTTATGAAACACTGCGCCAGAGGGAGATCAAAGACATGTATGAAAAGTCGGGCTTTACAAAGAAAGAACTAAATAAAAAAATTCAGGAATATTCTAAAAAATAAAATGATTGCATTAGAACAGGTTATCAATATCTTAAAAATTAACAAGTTGGATATTTTTAATAAATATAATATAAAGGAGTTAGGAATTTTCGGTTCATTGGTAAAAAAGGAGGATAATTTGAATAGTGACGTAGATCTGATCATAGAATACTCTATTACCCCGGATTTATTAAAATATATAGAACTTGAAAGTTATATAGAGAAATTATTGAATGCTAAAGTGGATTTAGTAATAAAAAATTCTATCAGACCTGAATTGAAAAGCAGTGTTTTAAAGGATGCAATTTATTTATGAAGAGGAGATTTACATTTTTAATTAAAGATATTATAAAAAGTATAGATAGCATTTCGAAGTTTACCGTGAATATGAATTATGAAAATTTTGCCAATGAAATGAAGCCTGGATTGGAAAGAATATTAGTCGAAGTAATTAAAGAGGATATACAAGAAGATTTATTCAATGAGTAAAAAAAATAAAATGCTCCCATCATATCTGTCAAAAGATCTGAAGTTAAAAAATCTGAATAATTTTTTATTGATCTCAGGTCCCTGCGTTGTTGAAACAAAAGATATCACGTTCAGAACATGCGAAACATTAATGAAGGTCACTGACAAATTAAAAATACCTTTCATCTTCAAATCATCGTATGCAAAGGCAAACCGGACCTCTTCAGGTTCGTTCAGAACCATTGGCATAGAAAAGGCATTGTCTATTTTGATGGCGGTAAAAGCGGAATTTAATGTACCGATACTTACAGATATTCATTCGGAAATTGAGGTTGAGATCGCCTCAGAAGTAGCGGACGTTCTTCAAATACCGGCATTTCTTTCAAGGCAGACAGAGCTTCTTGAAGCAGCAGGTGAAAGCGGCAGGATCGTTAACATCAAAAAAGGACAGTTCCTTGCTCCTGAAGATATGAAATACCAGGCAATGAAAGTTGCTGCCACAGGCAACAGGAAAATTTTTCTTACCGAAAGAGGCACTACGTTTGGATATAATAATTTAGTCGTGGACATGAGAAGTCTGATCATCATGAAAAGAACGGGCTACCCTGTAATATTTGATGCGACACATTCGGTTCAGATGCCTTCAAAGGAACATGGTGTCAGCGGAGGTAATCCGGAATTCATACCACCGCTTGCAAGAGCGGCTGCCGCTGTGGGAGCCGATGGATTTTTTATTGAAACTCATCCTAATCCTTCAAAAGCGCTGAGTGATGCAAGCAGTATGATCAAGCTCGATAAAATGGAGAAACTATTGAGCGAACTGAAAGATATTTATTTGTTAATGAAAAAATTTGGAGATTAAAAAATTGAAAGTAAGTTTAATAAAAATTGAAAAAGCGGTCTACCTTAATGACTACAGACTCGAGCTGTTATTCAATGACGGAAAAATCATAATCGTTGATCTGGATGAATTTTTGAAAAGGTCCTCAAATCCGAAAACGAGAAAGTATCTTAATAAGAACTTTTTCAGAAAATTTAAGATCGTGCTTGGAGATGTAGTCTGGGGAGATTATGAAATGTGTTTCCCGATCCTTGATCTTTACGAAGGAAAAGTTTCCTGACCTGAATTTAATTCAAGAAATAATAATTTGAAAATCAATCCCACTGTCTCATTGCGTTCAGAAAAAGTAAAATCTTCATACTACGCGGGGATTTTTCTGATCGCATTATCTACTCTGCTGCTGGAATTTACATTGACGAGGATACTTTCGGTTTCACTTTGGTATCATTTTGCCTTCATGGTAATAAGCGTAGCACTGCTCGGATTCGGTATTAGCGGTGTCGTACTTTCGCTAAATAAAAAACTGAATTCATCCGAGCCCGATAAGATCCTGACGATACTTTCGATCTGTTACGGCATAAGTGTACTTCTGTCATTCATCATCGCGAATAAAATACCCTTTGATCCCTTCAGTCTGTTGACCGAGCCGGTACAATTTTTATATCTTCCTTTATATTACATACTGATCACGCTGCCTTTCTTCTTTGCCGGACTTATCATTTCAATTTTACTTTCGCGTTTTAAAAGTGAAGTGTCAAAACTTTATTTCTTTGATCTCATCGGAGCAGGGCTTGCCTGCCTGATCTTTGTACTTTTGATGCCCGCTTTCGGAGGTAACGGTGTTGTTGTTTTTGTTGCGGCGTTCGGATTTATTGCCGCTATTGTTTTTGGTTTTGAAAAGTATAAAACTCTTTCATTAATATCTTTCATATTGCTTGGTCTTGCTCTTACCTTTTTGATCAACACCGATGAACGGCTTCCGATCAATGTTACCGCAAACAAGATCTATGGAAATTATATGAAAGACAGACCGGATCTAAAAATCCGTTCGGAATGGAATACGTTCTCAAAGATCGATGTAATGAAGGATGAAGAGAAATCTCAGGACGGTTATGACATTTATCTGGCAATTATCGATGCCGGCAATGCCACTACCAACATACCGAACGTAAAGTCATTACCCTTGCAGACAAAGCCCGCTGACGCTTCAAATCTTGCATTCGTGCTAAAGGATTCAGCAGAAAAAGTTTTTATAATAGGTTCAGCCGGAGGCGGAGAGATCCTGACCGGTCTCTATCATAATTCCAAAGATATCACTGCTGTAGAGATCAACGGCGTTCTCAATGATCTTATTAAGAGAGATCTTGCTTACTGGACGGGACCTTTAATTAATAATAAAAGAGTAAGACTTATTACTGATGATGCGCGTTCAGTTCTTTCCTCAAAAAGAATTGCTTACGATGTAATCGTCTCAGCACATACAATTTCAGCATCAGCGGTATCAAGCGGAGCAATGGGTATGGTGGAAAATTACATACTCACCAAAGAAGCCGTCAAAGAATATCTGAACCATCTCAAGAAAGATGGAGTCATTTACATTTCACGCCCTGAAACTCAGATCCCAAAGATCATCACTACACTGAAAGAGGCGCGTCTTGAGAACAGTCTCGGTCTTGAAGACAGTAAAAAGAATTTTATAATATTCAGAAGACCTCCGAGTGAATTTGAGAACGATAAAAGTTTTCTCGCAGGCGTGCTTTATAAAAAGGATGGCTTCAGTGATGCCGATGTGATCATCGTCAGAGGAGAAGCAGCTTTGCTGAATATGGACATCATGTATGATCCGTTAAGCACAAATGATAATGAATTCAGGAAGCTGATTGAAACGGGAGTTTATGATCATCCTGAAAAGACCATTCAGCCTGCAACCGATGACAAACCTTTCTTCGATCAGAATATCGGCTTTGCAAATCTCTCATGGAAAGGAATTAAAGAAACATTTTCACAGGATGACAAGGCGATTCTTGCACTGAAGGATAAGCCGGTTGCTGAAACAACCCTACTTGCGATCCTGATCCAGTGCATAATTATTGCAGGTCTTTTCATTCTTGTACCGTTAAAGTTTTTCAAAAAGGAAAAGAAGGAAGGAAGCGAATATTCTGTTGATAAAAAATTTCTGTTCTACTTTGCGTGTCTCGGCTTCGGTTATATACTTCTTCAGATCTGCATGATACAGAAGTTCACGCTGTTTCTCGGACAGCCGGTCATCACGCTGCTGACAGTGGTTTCCACAATGCTTGTAGCTTCGGGCATTGGAAGCTACTTCTCATCAAAAATTTTAAAGGGAAGCAAAAATAGCATTTATATAATTTTCGGAGCCATCATTCTGATCACACTCGCGATAGGAATTCTGAACCCTGTTATATTCAGCTCACTTGTAAGACTGGATCTTCAATGGAGAATAATTATTTCAGCATTAATAATTTTTCCTCTGGGATTTTTTATGGGCATGCCGTTTCCGCTGGGAATATCCATGATCCTTCCGGCAGAAAAAAGGTTCGTCGCTTTTGCATGGGGAGTCAACGGATTTTTTTCAGTATTAGGGACTGTCTCTGCAATCATTCTTGCAATGATACTCGGATTTAAATTTGTATTTATATTCGGTGCTTTGATATACAGCACCGCTATGATTTTATTTTTAATGAGAGAGAGAAAGATAAAACATTAGATGACGGATTTTACCTCTTTTAGAATTAGATGGCGACATGTCTTTGCAAACTTTCAACTTTACAAACTTTTAACTTTTAACTTTTAACTTTTAACTTTTTGAAAATAGGAATACTGACAAGCGGTGGTGATTGCGCAGGGCTGAATGCCGTGTTGAGAGCCATTGTCCGCAAGGCGGATACATATAATTATGAAACTGTCGGAATACTGAACGGGTGGAAAGGCTTGTTCGATGAAGATTACATTCACCTCGGGCTTGATGAAGTTTCAGGAATCATTCACAGAGGCGGTACCATCATCGGAACTTCCCGCTTTAGTCCTTTTGAACAGAAGCACGGAAAGAAGATACTCATTGAAAAAATATACAAAGCCGACTTCGATGCGATAATCTGTATCGGTGGTGAGGGTTCTATGCATGTTGCGCAGCTTGCTTATGAAGCCGGTGTTCACGTGATCGGTATTCCGAAGACCATCGACAATGATATTTACGGAACGGATTATACATTCGGCTTTGATACCGCGGTAGGGATAGCAACTGAAGCAGTTGACCGTCTGCATACTACCGCCGAATCACATCACAGAGTAATGATCCTCGAAGTAATGGGACGCAACGCCGGGTGGATAGCAGTTTATTCTGCCATCGCCGGGGGCGCCGATGTGGTTTTAATTCCCGAAAGAAAATATAAGATGGATGAAATTGTCGATGTTATTAAAAACAGGTATACACGTGGAAAGTGGTTTTCAATAATTGTAGTTGCCGAAGGCGCAAAGGTTGATGACGGGGACATTAAGTTTGCTCATCCTGAATTAAAGGGTAAAAAAAAGCTTGATGATTTCGGAAGAGAACGTCTTGGCGGTATATGTCATTTGCTGGCGGACGAGATCGAGTACAGATCCGGATTTGAAACACGGGCTACAATTTTAGGATATGTTCAGCGCGGCGGAATGCCAAGTTCGTTTGACCGCATACTCGGAACAAGGTTCGGTGTTTATGCAGTTGAGATGATAAAGAAAAAAAAGTTCGGAAGAATGTGCGCCATAGTTTCTAATGACATCACTGACATCACGATCAAAAAAGCCATCAGTAAATTAAAAACTGTTGATCCAAAGATATATAAGGTAGCACAGGTATTTTTTAAATGATCAGTGTCTAATTTCATAATAAGTTTTAGAGCATTCAATTTTCAAAAAAATGTGATTAACTTGTTCTCCAAATAAACCAACAAGCATTATGGCGGACAAATCCCCCAATGAAGTTCACTCCAGCGGCTTACTCACAAAGCTTGGTCTTTACACGGCAATCTTAATTGTTATAAGTTCGATGATCGGTTCCGGTGTATTCAAGAAAGCTGCGCCGATGGCTCTTGATCTTGAGTCGGGTGGGATTATGCTTTTGTGCTGGGTAATCGCAGGTATAGTCACTCTGATAGGAGCGGCAACAAATGCGGAGATCGCCGGTATCATTGCAGCTCCGGGCGGACAGTATGTTTATTTTAAGGAAATGTATGGAAGAGCTTTTGCTTTTATTTACGGGTGGTCCTGCTTCTCGGTAATTCAGACGGCGTCCATCGCTTCTATCGCTTATGTCTTTGCCGAATCGGTGAACGCCGTAATACCATTACCACATCTGAGTGAATCGCTGGAGAGCTACACGCTCTTCGGTATATTCAATCCTCTTGCAAGCTTTGGCGTCAAGGCACTTACCATAATTACAATAATCTTTCTTACTACAGCAAATTATCTCGGCGTCATCTTCGGGGGTTTTATAAATAATTTGTTTACTACGTTAAAGGTCATTGGCATACTTGTAATAATAATTTTAGGACTTACGCTAAGCGGCGGCTCAGTTAGTAATATAAGTCCGCTCGGAGAAAACCCTGCCGCGACTTATGGTGGTTCATCACTCGGTTTATTCGGCGCAATGTTCGCCGCAATGCTGGGTGCCTTCTGGGCTTATGATGGCTGGAATAATATCGGTTATCTCGGCGGTGAAATTAAAAATCCCAAAAGGAATATTCCTCTTGCATTGTTTACGGGAGTGGGAATTGTAATCGGTATTTACCTGCTGATAAATTTTGTATACCTGTATGTAATGCCTGTAAATGAGATGATCGAAATTGCGAATAAGGAAAATACAATAATCGCCGTTGAAGTAATGAGAAAATTTCTTGGTGAAGGCGGTGCTTTCTTTATTTCAATATTAATAATGGTGTCAACGTTCGGAACGACCAATGGAACGATCCTTGCCTCATCAAGAATTTATTTTGCGATGGCAAAGGATAATTTATTCTTTAAATCATGCGGAGACATTCACTCTAAGTTCAGAACCCCTTCAACATCACTGCTGATTCAGGGTGCATGGGCTTCACTTCTTGTTCTGTCAGGAACATTCGATCAGCTAACTGATATGCTTATTTTTGCTTCGTTCATTTTTTACGGAGCAGGGGCACTGGGAGTATTCATACTTCGAAAGAAAATGAAAACCATCGAACGTCCTTATAAAGCTTTGGGATACCCTGTTCTGCCGGCAATTTTTATTTTGTTCTGTCTGACACTTGTCGTCGTAACGATAATTCAGAATCCGCGTGACGCAGGCATCGGATTGGCTCTTGTATTTAGCGGTATTCCTTTTTATTTATTCTGGAACAGAAGGAAGAAGAATTCTTAGTCGTAGCAATATCATGCCGCTAACCGGAGAGTTGTTCGAAAAAATTTTTATTTTTAACATAATTGTAAAGAAGAATTCGTAATAAAAATTTTTTTTAAAATTGTCTGAAACAAAAATTGACGAAACAGCCCGCATTAAGAAACTCATCACCGATCATTTCGATGGTTCGCCATGGCTCAATGTGACCATTTCAGATACATTAAAAAAAAATTCCTCCTCTCAGGCGGCAAAAAAAATCGATGGTCTGAATTCTATATGGCAGATCGTAAATCACCTGACCGCCTTGCGTGAAACACTTTACTGTAAACTCAGTGGTGAGTCCGTTACAATTACCTCAGATAACTTTATAGAGGACATTACCGATACTTCGGAAAAGAACTGGAAGAATGATCTGAAAAAACTTGACAAGTCTCAGAAGAATATCATGAAATTTCTTTCCGATTCAAGAGACTCCGATTTTCAGCTTGAATATTCAAACGGTCATACTTTTTATGAGGATATGCAGGCAATACTTCAGCATGATGCTTATCATCTTGGTCAGATTGTAATCCTTCAAAAATTAACTTCCGGTAAAACAAAACTGCACCATTACATAAATATTAAAAAAAATTCGCATTATGAAGCACAGGATATTCTCATTAATATTTTTAGCACTCCTGACGGCACGGGATAACTTTAATAAGTAAGACATTAATTAATTCAATGAAACATTTATAATGAAAGTAATTATTACCGGAGCATCAGGGATGGTTGGCGAAGGAGTTCTTTATGAATGTCTGAATGATCCGCGGGTTTCGGAAGTGTTGGTTATCGGCAGGAAACCCTGCGGACACACGCACCCAAAGCTTGCGGAGATAATAAGGAGCGATCTCTATGACCTGTCTGACATTGAATCACAATTGAAGAATTATGACGCATGTTTCTTTTGTCTCGGGATTTCTTCCATTGGTATGAAGGAAGAGGACTATTTCAAAATAACGTACATGCTTACTTTGAATTTCGCAAAGACTTTAAGCCGTTTGAACCCGGGCATGACATTTTGTTATGTATCCGGAAAATCCACGGACAGCTCGGAAAAAGGTAAGCTCATGTGGGCACGCGTCAAAGGCAAAACCGAAAATGATCTGATGAAGCTCTCTTTTAAAAGTGTGTATATTTTTCGTCCGGGATACTTGCATCCGAACAAAGGTCTGAAGAATACTTTGCGGGCATACAAATATGTAAGCTGGATGTATCCAGTAATTCGTCCGCTTTTTCCAAATTATGTCGGCACACTCAGGGAGCTGGGACTTGCAATGATTAATTCTGCTGATAAAGGTTTTAACAAACATGTCCTTGAAGTAAAGGATATCCGTGAATTGTCAGAAAAATAATTTCTTAATTTATTTAAGCCATTGCGTTCTGAAAAAGAGATCTTAGATGCCGTTGTTAATTGGGCTTCGGAGGAGAAAGATGTAAGAGCTGTTATTATTACAAGCTCACGTGCGAATCCAAATGCACTGCGTGATATCTTCACTGATTACGATATTGAATTTGCTGTTACAGATATCGGAAAGTATTTATCGCATGATTCGTGGCTGTATAATTTCGGAGAGCCCATTGAAATAATCAAAGAAGATGAACAGGCTTTTAACGGTGAGTTTGCAATGAGAATGGTGATCTATGCGGATTATATTAAAATCGATTTCCGCATTCATACAGTTGTTAAATTCCATGAACAAATATTAAAGAAACAGCTTCCGGATGACTGGGATATCGGCTGCAAAGTCCTGATCGATAAAGACAGTATGACAGCAGATCTTAAAAAACCAACATTCAATGCTTTCACAATAGCCCCGCCTTCAGAAGAAGAATTTTCAGCAACAGTAAAGAACTTCTGGTGGGATACAACTTATGTTGCGAAGAGCTTATGGCGTGATGAATTATTTTACGCGAAATACATTTTTGAAAATATCATCCGTTTTAATTATTTAAAGAAAATTATTGAATGGCGTATCGGATCCAGGAGTAATGAGAAAATTACGACAAACAAATACGGCAGACTTTTCAAAAAATATCTGACACCCGATGAATGGGAGAGCATTGAAGCTACTTTTGCCGGAAGTAACATCAGTGAGAACTGGGATGCATTGTTCGCAGCTATGAATGTGTTCAGGAATTTTTCAAAGGACATTGCATCGAAAATGAATTTTAATTATCGCGACAAGCTTGATGAAGAGATCACATTTTACATTCAAAAGATCCGTGACCTTGAGAAGGATGCAAAGGAAATTTAACGAGGATAACGATTGATCACACTTTTAAGAACGGATTCATCACATCCAGATTATACAAAATTAAGCGGAGCACTTGACAGGGTATTGGAAGATCATGACGGTGACGCGCACGATTTCTTTGCACAGTTCAATACTCCTGATAAGATCGGGAATGTCCTGATCGCATACTCGGAAAATATCCCTGTCGGCAGCGGCGCATTTAAAAAATATTCCGATAAAGTTGCCGAGATAAAGCGGATGTTTGTTCCGTACGAATACCGCGGACGCGGCATTGCAAAGAAAATCCTGAATGAACTTGAGACCTGGGCTTTGAAATCAGGCTTTGATGAGTGCATTCTTGAAACCGGAAAAGGTCTTTCAAACGCGATCGGACTTTATCTGCATTGTGGTTATACCCCTATTCCGAATTACGATCCTTACATAGGTTCTACTTTAAGCCGTTGTTTTAAAAAGAATATCAGATAACCAATCATGTCTTTCTCTGATTACGATAAGTGGTATGTTATTTATTTGAAATAAAAATTATTTTAATTAAGTTAGCCATCAAACCAACTCCCTCTTTATGATCCACGATAATCTCTTATTAATACTTTCATTACTGTTCGCAGTATTCATGCTTGTGATGCTCGCGCAGAAGCTGAAAATTTCTTATCCGATATTTTTGGTAATCGGTGGTTTACTGATCGGTCTGATCCCCGGCATTCCAAACATAAGCATTGATCCTCAATTGATATTTCTGATCTTCCTTCCGCCGCTTCTGTATGAGGCAGCGTGGTTCACTTCCTGGCATGAATTCTGGAAATGGAAGAGAGCTATCGGCATGCTCGCCTTCGGTCTTGTTATCTTTACTTCAGTAATTGTCGCATTGGTATCCTCAGCGATGATCCCGGGCTTTACACTTGCAATGGGATTTCTGCTCGGCGGAATAATTTCACCACCGGACGCAGTGGCGGCAACCTCGGTATTAAAAGGTGTGAAAGTCCCAAGGAGGGTCATTACGATTCTCGAAGGAGAAAGCCTTATCAATGACGCATCAAGTTTGGTGGTGTTCAGATTTGCAGTTGCGGCTGTCGTCTCGGGCACATTTGTACTTGAAACAGCGCTTGTAGATTTTTTTTTGGTAACAGTAATGGGAATAGTCATCGGGCTTGCAGTAGCTCACATCGTTTACGTCATTCACCGTTTCTTTCCTACGACGCCAAGCATTGATGCTGCACTGACGATCATGACTCCGTATGTGATGTATGTATCAGCCGAACATTTTCATTACTCCGGTGTAATGGCAGTTGTCAGCGGAGGATTATTCCTTTCCTTCAGGTCAAACGAAATATTTAATCACAAATCACGAATTCAGGCGTACGGATTCTGGAAGACACTGATCTTCATACTTAACGGATTGGTGTTCATTCTGATCGGACTGCAATTGCCGGTAATAGTCGCGGGACTTGAAGGATATTCAATTACCGAAGCTATAAAATACGGATTGATAATAAGTGTCATCACTATCTTAATAAGATTCATTTGGATGTATCCTGCAGCATTCATTCCGAGATATCTTTCTAAAAAGATACGGACACACGAAGCTAACCCGGGCTGGAAGACTCCGCTTATAGTAAGCTGGGCGGGTATGAGAGGCGTCGTCTCGCTTGCATCAGCATTATCAATTCCGTTACTTGCATCGGGTAACAATCCTTTCCCGCATCGTAACCTTATACTTTTCATTACATTCATTGTAATTTTTATAACTCTTGTAATTCAGGGTCTCAGTCTTCCGCTTCTGATCAGGTTACTTAAGCTCGAAGAGATCGATGGCGAAATTTCAGAAGCTGAGCAGGAAACCGGCATAAATGTCTATCTAAAAAAAGCCGCGCTGAAAAGACTGAATGAAAAGTATAAAGTTGAGTGCACGGATAATGAGCTTATTGACAACATGAAGAAGCAGCTTGAAAGTGATATCGGGCTTTCGGTTCAGAAGCTTGAATCACTTAAGTGTGATGATTTTGAAGAACAGGAAGTTGAGCTTATGAACGAGGTCGTTCGTGACCTTATAGCAATCCAGCGGAAAGAGCTCTTCATATTGAGAAAGAAAAATTTATTTACTGACGAGGTGCTTCGTAAACAGGAAGCACAGCTTGATCTTGATGAAGCAAAGATCAGCCCGCTTTCGGATTAGGAAATATGATTGAAAAGCAAAAGTAACGGCGAATTTAAAAAATTAAATTGTACAATAAAGAATGATAGTAACAGTAACTTCAATAAAACTCAGAAGTGTTTTTAATTTCTTCAGACTGTTAATGTTCGGACTGAAGATCATAAGACAGACCAAAACACAAAAGGGGTTCATTAAAATGAAAAACACAGGGTTCGATATTGGCATTACACTGTGAGCATGTGGGAGAGCATTGTGAGTGGAGTGCAATTGTGTGGGACTTTGCAAACTCTACGCACTCAACACACTCAACACACTCAACACCACTCAACACACTCAACACACTCAACAAACTCAACACACTCAACAAACTCAACACACTCAACACACTCAACACACTCAACAAACTCAACAAACTCAACATTCCTACACATACCCGTCAAATGATTCTTGCAATTGGAGTTTAGTATTTTTAAATTTGATAAAAATTAATAGTCTGAATGAAATTACTTTACAACAGGAAACATAAATTACTGCAGGTTTTAATTGGATTAATTTTAATTTCAATAACCATCACCGGCAGCAACTGCGAAAAGATCCTTACCGGATCAGGAGAAATCCCAACAGAGATGATCGGCAACTGGAAGCTGGTCGAACAGACAGGCGCCCTTCAGGATATCTGCGAAAATGAAACCGTTAACTTCAGGTCAACCGGGCTCGCTGATCTTACATGCCCCGGGTCCACTACCATCTCTAGGAATTTTACCATCCAGAACACTGAGCTGACTTACACCGAATCTTCGATCTCTTATGATTTCGAATTTGGAGACAGCAACAATAGTCTTATTTTTTATGGTAAGAATGTCTCACGCAATCTTAAGTATCAAAAAATTCCTGTAGCTGACAATAAAGCTTCAACAGGTAAAATGAACGGATCACAAAATTCATCGGAGGAAGTAAAATGATCAGACGTTTGATTTTCAATTTCTCATTTGCCTTAATGCTGGCTGCGTTGATTTACACGACAACAGGTTTCTCGACTAACGAAGCTCCTTCGTTTACTCCTGATAAAGTCCCATTCAAAAAAATATCAGAGATCATTTCCGGAAAAAAAATATCGGAGGAATTTAAAAATGTGAGTCTCTTTGATCTTCAGAAGAATCCGTCTCCGAATGCTGATGCTGGCGTCTTTGTAAGAGATGCAACAATTTTAAAAATTAAGAATGAGAAGAAGAATGAGCTGCTTGCTTCCCGAAGCGAAAATATTTCCTTCGAAATTCCAACAGGCAATACTGTAATGATACTTGACCTGATGCAGTCTACTCCCGTATCGGAAGATTTCCGGCTCATGGAAAAAAATGAACTGGGCACAAGGGTTGTCAGTTATCGTCAGGGACTTCACTATAACGGCATTATACGTGGTAAAGAAAATTCTCTCGCGTCGGTAAGCATTTTTGAAAATTTTATAATGGGAATTATATCTGATGAAACAGGTAACTATGTTCTGGGATCCGTTAAAGATAACGGCAATAACTTTACCGATGAATATATTTTTTACAATGATGCAAACATGCTTGTGCAGAACAGTTTTAAGTGCGGTAATGACAACTATGAAGATAAGCTCATCCGTACATTAGCGGAAACAAGGAACGAGCTTGATAACAGCGGAGGAGATAATACTGCAGCACGACTCCCGGTGAAGGTTTATTTTGAAGCAGACAACAAGCTTTACACTGATGAAAACAGTGACATCCAAAACGTCGCGAATTTTATAACCGGATTTTTTAATTCCGTAAAAACAATTTATCAGAACGAAAGCATTCCTTTTGTTGTATCTTCCATTGCGGCATGGACAGTGCCGGATCCATACAGAAACATAAATGATTCTTACCCGATCCTTACATTGTTCGGAGGAAATACCAAAGACGATTTTCAGGGCAACATCGCGCATCTGCTTTCAACACGAAACGCCGGTCTCGGAGGAATTGCATGGATAAGAGTTTTGTGCTCTGAATATAATCCGAATGATTCTTCAGGACGTTTTGCATTCAGCAACATGGAACATAATTACAATAATTTTCCAACATATTCCTGGACAGTAGAAGTAGTGACTCACGAAATGGGGCACAGCGTAGGTTCGCGTCATACACACGCATGTGCCTGGCCTGTAGGACCGGGTGGCTCGATAAAAGCCATAGACTCCTGTTTTACCAATGAGGGCTGTACTTTTCAGACAAGACCCAGGATCGGAACGATCATGAGCTACTGTCATCTTACCGCGCCGCAGGGAGGAATAAATTTGTCTCTTGGATTCGGTCAGTTTCCCGGTGACACAATTCGTCTGCGTTACGCGCAGGCAAGATGCTTTGACCAGGCGCTTAATTCATCTGAAAGACCCGTCTCCTTCAGTCTCATTCAGAATTTTCCAAATCCTTTTAATCCGAGCACAATGATCCGGTTCGCATTGCCTGTAGAAGCTAATGTAAGTCTCAGGATCTTTGACGCCAACGGAAAACAGATTGCGGAGCTTCTGAATGAAAGATATTATGACGCGGGAATTTACAGTGTTGAATTCAATGCCGCGGCTTACAACCTTTCAAGTGGTATTTATTTTTACAAGATCAGCGCAGGCAGCTTTACCGAAACAAAACGAATGGTACTTATCAAATAGTGACATTTGTCCTAATAGAAAAAAACTTAAAAATTATCTGATGACAAAATGCTTTTTATTTATTTATTTTATTTCAACTATGATCACCGGTTACGGATGTTCGTCAAGCTATGATGAGTCCGGTTTTACACTTGGCGTAGGCAACTATAAATTTACCATGACCGATAGCACCGGGAATAAATTAGCAGAAGGCAAGCTTGTCATCAAAACCTACAAGAACGCTGATATCTCAGGTATCTATGAATTTACAAATATCTTCCAAAGCGATTTTCGGGGATTGAGCGCAATGGATGGTGATTTCAGCGGAACCGTGAATAAGGCAGAGAAGAGAGTTTTTATAAATACTAATCCAAGGATCGCTGACAGCAATGTCTTCTGGAACATGGACATTAAAAAAAGTTCACTGTACGGTGACTGGGTTTACTCAATGTTCCGCGGCACAGGCAATAAAGGTAAAGTTAAAATTTTCAAATAGATTCTTAAGCTTATTACCAAACTATAAAAAAATTCTATGAAAGGTAAATCAGCAGCTTTATTTTTTATTACTTTAATTTTAATTCTTTCCAGTAAAGATTCTTATAGCTATCCGCGCTTTGCCGCCTACACCGGCGATAAGTGCATCGACTGTCATGTTGATCCGTCGGGTGCGACCATGAGAAATGGAGGCGGTATTGCTTACGCAAAGAATAATCTTTCAATGGATCTTTTCAAAAAGCTTGCAGGTAAAACTGAATTTTCTCCAAAGATAACGAAAGAGATCTCAGTCGGCGGTGACGTTAGGATTGCTCAGGTGGACAATGAAGTCCCGGGTAACAGCAACTTCAACTCTTTCCTTGCAATGCAAGGTGATCTATATGTTAATGCTCAGCTTAATAAGATCCTGAACGTATTTGTTACCTCAGGTATTGATATTCCCGGAATTGACGCGAAGTATGAAGTATATGGCATGCTCTCAAATCTTCCTGCTAACCTTTATTTCAAAGTCGGAAGGTACAAGCCGAATTACGGATTGAGAATAGTCGAGCACCGCGCGTATCAGAGAAAATTTTTACTTAATACTCCTTATGACGCTAATACAGGTTTTGAACTTGGAATATCTCCGGGATGGCTGAACATGAATTTTGGAATCTATAATCCCATGAATGTTGGTTTCCTCGGACTTGATCCGCATAAGATGGTTGTCGCTTCGACAGATCTCAATTTCGGATTTAATGATAATAAATTTAATGTAAACGTGGGCGCGTCTTTTTACAACAATCCTTATAATACCATCGACAGCACTTTTTCCAATACGATCACCGGGAATAAAAAAGCCTGGGGCGCATTTACACGCATAGGAATAATGAAGCGTGTCGCGATTCTCGGTGAAATTGATTTTGATGAACAGAGAACCGATTTTCCGATGATACGAGGCATGTACGGCTATGGAGAATTAAACATTCTTGTAATGAAAGGGCTCGAACTGCGCGGGCAGTATGAGCATTATGACCGCAACCGGGATGTTACTGATGATGAAGTGAAAAGGATCAGCGCAGGTTTTGCGGCGTTTCCTTTCTTTGGATTTGAAACCGAGGTAATGGTCAGGTTCGTTAGCGAGAAAGCTGATGTTAAGAATAATGAGTTTCAGTGGAATTTTCATTTTTATTTTTAATAATATATAAGGTATTCTGTAGCTGATAAAATAGAAGTGTTTTAAATATAGTCCTAATTTTATTAATACCTCATTATGGGAAGATGGTTTATACTGTTAATATTGTTCCAACCTTACGTTCTTTACTCTCAGATTAGTGGCATTAAATATATTGGAGGTTGAATTTAATGTAACCAATTTCTCAAATGGAATCTACTTTTATACACTTGAAGTTGAATCCGGAAGCATTACAAGGAGAATGGTGATCCTTAAATAACTTTTATTTTCAGATTGAAAATTCACAACGTTTAAAGCCGGATATTAATCAGGATGGAGTTGTGGATGTCGGATACCTTGTGCCTACTTACAATAATTCTGTAAATTTCGTTTCAGGGTATGTTCCCACAGACGTAACCGGGGATAATTTTGTTGACGTATCAGAAGTAGTAATTACATTTAATAACCCTAACAATTTTGTTTCTACAATAAGACCGTAATTAAAAATTTGTATTACCGGTAATAAAAAAAGGCGGATCCTTGTATCAAGGATCCGCCTTTTTTTTATCAAATGATCACAGGTCATCTTTTTTTCTTATATTAATTGACCTTACAACTGCTTCAATTTCATTCTTATACTGCTCAAAGAACTGCTGTTTGATCTGAGCTGTTAGTGAAAGTTTTTCTGTTCCTAATTTATTGAAAATATAAAATTTATAGTAAGTTGTGACAGCCTGTGTGTATGGGTCCATTGAGAATGCAGTAAGAGTTGAATCTGTCATTGGAAATTCTTTCTTAAAGTCTTCGGCTTTATATTCTTTGTTATCTTTGTCCAGATAGATAAAAAAGTTCATGCTGCCTTTTCCGTTAGCCGTATCAATAAGGACAACACCTTCAAATTCAGTTTTGTTTTTATTAAGCTCTCGTGAATCCTGAAGTATCCATGACTTTGGATAATACATCGAAAGTCCTACATCGTTCTCATTAAAATTATTCCGAAGTGAATCCACAATATCAAAAACTTTCTCAGTCGTGTCGGTTGCCGATGTTGTGTCATCTCCTACTACTTCGTCGACTAATTTTCTGAGTGAGTCTAATTTCTTTGTCATATCGCTTCCAAGGGTTGTATCTGTTTCGTCTTCCCTACTTTCCTTTTCGCGGTTAGGACGCTTCACAGTTGGCGGCTGAATGATTCTTCTGGGAGTGATCTCTCTTTTTGTCAATTCTTTATCATCGGGCTCTGCCACGGGCGGCTCCACGACCTCCGGCTTATTCGGATCCTCTACGTCTTCAAGTTTAATTTTCGGATCCGGAAGATCCTGAATTATTATTAACCTCTGGGGTTCTTCTATTATCTGATCTTTTGATCTTTTACTTAATGTATAAAATGCAAAAGCCGCGGCTGATACATGTAAAATTATAGCGGCTATTATTCCTATGGTAAGATTTTTTTGAATTAATTTTCTTAATGCATCAAACGGATTTTTATAACCGGGAAGACCGGCAATATATTCATCATCGCCATTATAAAACAATGAATAATCGGGCGGCTTTATAAGATCAATAACTTCCGGATTCGGGATCAGCTTTACATGACCGTCTTCAGTGACTCCAATTATCTCTTCCTTACTTTTTGAATCTACAGCAATTGTAATTTCAATTTTCTGATGCTCATTTTCAGACTTTGGCTTTAAATAAATTTTGTTGCTTTGGGTCTGGGTAGATATTTTTTTATCTCTTGTAATGGACTCAATACGGACACCCTTGTCAGTAATTATATTTACCTTTAGTAAATTTTCATTTATGAGGTTGATCTGGTAATTACTTGTTTTCTGTCCCGGAGTATCCTTGAATTCTTCACCTGCTTCTTCATTTTCAACATTCGGTTCACCCTGTAATTTTTCCTGAGCATCGATCGCTATCAGCACTTCTATTTCCTGAAGCCCGTAATCAAATTTCGGATTAAAATAAATTTCATTTGTCTGTGTCTCGACCGAGGATGTTTCTTCTTTTACAACTGAATTAATGCAAACCCCTTTTTTGGAGACTACAATTACCTTTAAAAGATTTTCATCGATTAAGCTTATCTGATAATTGCTTTCTTTTGGTTTTTGCTTTTGTATAACCGGAGAAATTAAAGGTGTTGTTTCGGGAGTAACTTCTTTTTCCTTGTTCAGTTCTTTTTCATTTGCAGCATTAGTATCTGTAGATAAAGTATTTTTGTCTGTTATACTGACTGTGTCTTCCTGATCTTCTGAACCTGGCTCTTCTTTAGGTTTAACTTTATCTTCATCAGAAGATAATTTGGCTTTCTGTTCCGGTTCGAGATCGTAATTCCCGTCTTTATCAGGATTTGATTTATTCTCATCTTTCAAAGGAGCATCCTGATCGGGATTTTTGTTATTATCTGACATTTTTTAAATTTAGAAAACTTATACTTAACAATAAATTCAAATAAACTCAAATAGATATGAAA
>Ga0163153_10001870_pt1 | contig 32251 bp, 30 predicted proteins | sample OliLakLV19MP6IB1_FD_148629 | JGI IMG/M metagenome (GOLD analysis project Ga0163153, IMG submission 148629) | Freshwater microbial mat bacterial communities from Lake Vanda, McMurdo Dry Valleys, Antarctica - Oligotrophic Lake LV.19.MP6.IB-1 | ecosystem: Environmental > Aquatic > Freshwater >... | reverse complement strand
TTTTGTTGGCTAAGATGTATAACGGATGCTGCTGATCCAGTTGCTCCTCAAAGGTGGAATAAAATCCCAACTGAGCGGTGTTTTTTGGCTTTGTTATCATGCAACAAATCTGCCGACTTTTTTGCTTGTAACCTCCGAATCTGGCAGATTTTTATCCACTGCTTTTGCTATAAAGCCCAATGAAATCAATACTTGTTAATGTTTTTGAGGGACGACTACTTACCTCCTACTTTATCGCATTTTTTTGTAGCGCACAGGGCAGAAGGTTAGCCGTATCTTTCAGCAAAGCGGCAGGAGACAGCGAAGAATCCCTGCATACTTATTTCTTTCCGGTTGGTGTTTTAATAAACTAAGCGTAAACACGTAGGTGTATTTACGTAGCTTGAATTATTTTTACATAAACATTTCGTTTTTTGAAAAATACTTTTAATCTTTGCCACTCATGCGGTTCTCCTGCCACATATCAGCCACTCCTCTTTCGGATGGTTTAACTTTTACCCCCCCCCATTTAAATAATTATTTAATCTATCTTAATCCGCTCCGCCCTGCGGCTCAGATTTCTGCATCCTTTAGAAACATGCGCCCCGATTATATTGACAAGAGCGACCTGCCGCCTGTTGGAATAAGCAAAGTGTGGAAATATAAAATGATGTACCTGTTTGAGGATGAGCCGGTAGGCAACTGGAGCACAGAAGCGGCTGTAACGGTGTATGGGGAGGTGTAGGGAACAAAAGAAAAAACTTGATCTAAATTTTATAAAAAACAAATCACCATGAAAAAAATCGGATTGTTTATCGCATTAGCCTTGACGGGAGTCTTGGCATTTGCAGCTATTAAATGGTATAATAATAATAACAAGGTAGAGGTGAAAGAGGAGCAGAAAGGAGAATCTATCCAATCTACCCCAACTAATGAACCTGCTGAAACATCGCAATCTGTTTCTGCAACTCAAAATTCAAGCGGATTCAATTTGCGCTTTCTTGATGAAGCTACGGGAATAGCGGTAGTTCCTGAAACTATTGAAATCCGCAACAAGAATGGAGGAAAGACTTCACAAATTTCAAAGGAACAGGTTGCCCAAAATGGAACAGCTTCAATAAAACTGGATAATGGATTTTATGATATAACTGTGAAGGCGCAAGGATATGAGCCGATGTCATCACATTTTCAACTTGATAATCAGATGCTGGATGTGAATTTCAATTTGGTTCCTTTAAACCCTGCAAAGGAACTGTCCTCCAAATACATTCAATCGTTCCACCGCAAGGATGCAATGGTAATAGTAGGTTTTGTAGCTGATGATGCTACTGGAAAACCAATAGATAATGTTAGCGTTTACTCTAAAGATAAGAGAGCAGAAACAGTATCTAAAACCAATGGCTTCTTTCAATTGATTCTGCCGCTTGCAGAAAACGAAAATGTTGTTGAGGGCAGGGGTACGCTACTTTTTGCAAAAGGAAATTATACAACTGAAGTACGTGAAAATTTTGACATGTGGCCAAATGGCGATATGATACTTCAAATCAGGATGAAGAAGGGTACTGGAAACCACACAGAAGATATCATAAATGGAAGGGAGGCAAGCATATCTACTCTCAATAAGTAAGTAATAAAGAATTGATGCCCTAATCTTTTAACTCTTGAAACTGAATCCGATGAAAAATCTAATTCTCACAGTTCTTTTTTGTGTCGCCTGCTTCAATGGTTACACGCAAACGTGTCCTACATCTATTCGTGTAGGGAGTAGCTGTAACTGTCATTCCTGCACAGGGACAATTAGCGTAGTGGATTATGAAACCTATGTAAAAAGAGTACTTCCGCAGGAGTGGCTCAATTGCTGGGGTTCGCAAACTAACGGGGAAAACTCCTTACGTGCTGGCTCGGTGGCAATTCGATCTTACACCATTCCAAGAATGGCTGCTACCGTTTCATCTCATGGCGGGAATTATGATATATGCACTACCACCTGTTGCCATGCATATGGAACTTCTCAGTTCACGAATTCCAATACTGCGGTAGATGCTACTTACCCAAATGTTTTACTAAGTGGTTCAACTATTCAATTATCAGAATATTCTGCTGAAAACAATGATAACAACAATCCTAATTCATCTTGCGGGAACTGCAATAGCGGAGGCAATGGCTGGCCCTGTATCCCCGATCCTGTATGCTGTGGACAAACCTTCAACGGTCACGGTAGAGGAATGTGTCAGAACGGTTCAGCGAGGTGGGCGACTGGACTTAGTGTCACTTCAAGCACTTGTAATTGGGGGTCAGCACATGGTAATGGAACAAAAACATGGCAACAAATTTTGGCTCTTTATTATCCGAGTTGGACAGTAGGTCCGTGTGGCGGTGGCTGCACTACTGCTCCTTCTAATGATGCGTGTTCAAGTTCTAATGCAGTAGCACTTCAGGTAGGCACCTCATGCAATTATACTTCGGGTGATATTTGCGGAGCTACAGAATCTTACGCAGCGAGCGGCTGTGCGAGTGCCTTGATACAAGATGTTTGGTTCAAATTCACGGCAAGCAATGGACAATATACCATAACACTTGACCCATCGAGCGGGATGGATGGAGTTGTAGAGGCAAGACAAGGTAGTTGCAGCGGAACAGTATTGGGCTGTGCAGACGCAGGCGGAGGCAATGGGGCGATAGAAACCCTGAATATAAATGCCAGCAGCGGGACAATTTATGTAAGAGTGTATGACTATACTTCAGCAGGTACTCCACCGACCACTACTGATTTCGAGATTTGTGTGGTAGGTGGGTCTCCTCCTACAGATCCTGACTTAGAAATAACGACAGCAAGCATCACTAATTCATCAACAACATTTTGCCCGGGAGAGGAAATTTTTGTTGACTATACCGTGGTTAATAATGAACCGAGTGCAACAATAACAATAACCACTCAGGTAGGTTTTTATCTAATTCCAGTTTCAAACGGTTGCCCGACATCAATACCTTCAGGCTCACCATTTTACGATGGCTCACTCACCTCGGGTGAAATGAGTGATAATGATGAAAATGAAAGCGCTTCTCCTAATTTACCTGATCCCATTTCTCCCGATGATTATTATCTTGTGCTTATTGCTGACTGGGAGCGTGATTTATCAGAAACTGATGAGGGGAATAACATCTATAATTGCGTTCCAGTTACAATTCTCCCTTCTTCTCATCCAGACTGCGGAGGCGGCATCCTTAATATAAGCATTTCTGGTGATAATGAAATCTGTCAGGGTGAAAGCACTACCTTAACGGCAGACTGTACGCCAACGCCCTGTACAGGCTACATTTGGAGCAACGGTGCAACAACTCAATCACTCACAGTAAGTACCGCAGGAACATATTCAGTGACTGGTGATGATGGAACAACCACTGGTTCGGCTTCTAAAACTGTTGATGTAAATCCGTCTCCTACCCCGCCCCAAATTAACGGCTCACTTGAATTTTGCACAGGAAGTAATACAACGCTTGCAGTATTGAATCCTTGTAACGAATGCACTTATGATTGGAGCGGGGGAACTAACACGGGAACGAGCAGTACAGTGAGCTCCGCTGGAATATATTCAGTAACAGCAACTAATTCCTGTGGTTCGGTATCAGCCTCTGTTAATGTTACTGAAACATCTAATCAACCCATTCCGACAATAAATGGTGATCTATGTTTTCATCCGGGACAATCCACAGAATTGAATATCGGAAATCTATGCAGTGAGTGTACCTATCAATGGAGTGAGAATTCTACTTCTACATCACTTATAGTAAGTGCTCCTGGAATATATTCCGTAACTGTGACAGGAAATTGCGGAACTGCCTCCGGACAGGCATCCGTCATTGTGCTTGAGATTTGCCCAGGAATAACCTATTTAAATGAAGTTATAAACTTTACAGTTTTCCCCAATCCTAACACTGGCACATTCACCGTTCAGTTAACAACCCGCACAGAAGAAGAAATTCAGGTGAGCGTAGTGAATATGCTGGGTCAGGAAATCTTCAAAACAGCAGGAGAGAAAGTAGTAGGCGAATATTCTAAGCCCATTGAATTGAAAAATGCTGCTGCGGGAGTGTATTTTGTGAGAGTGAAAGTGGGTGAGGGTTTTGCAAATCAGAAGATAATTGTTAGGTAATAAAAAAAACACTATGAAAACCAAACTATTCCTTTTCGTTGCGCTCTTCGGAGTTTTCTTCTTGATGCAATCCTGTGATAAGGATGAGGATATTGTTTTCCCGGAGTATCCGCAGGAGAAATTGCAGTTTAATCAAGCTATTTTTTTGGAGTTAAGTGGGTTAGATAATAGAAACTACTTGGATTCTACTGATTTAACAGTAGCTGCTGGTAAAGTTGTGAAAATTGAATCTGTTGGTTACTCGATAGTTTTCTCAGGCTATGACTCGCCTCAACGGAACTCATCGGTTAATTTATTTATCAATGATATGGCTTTGTCATCCCTCCCTGCTTGGCTCCCATCTGGACAATATAAAGTAAAATTAGTTTTGCATGATTCACCAGCAAATGATGGTCATATCCATAAAGGATATTTGACAGGCATAGAATACAATATACTTCCTTTGCAATGAAAACCAAACTATTCATTTTCGCTGCGCTCTTCGGAGTACTGTTCATGCTGCAATCCTGTGAGGATGAGGAGGAGGTTGCTGCTCAGGAGGTCATTGCTGCCAAGGCTTTTTTAAGTTCTGCTCCTCAATCTATTCCTTCAGGCATACCGACTAAAGTTATACTTGATGGGATTGAGTATGATACAGGCGGAAATTTTTCTAATTCCCGTTTTACTGCCACAGTGGAAGGGTATTATCAAGTAAATGCGGCTATTTACTTTGATGATGGTGAAGACACAAAATTTTATCAGGTAATTATTAATAAGAACGACATCCGCGTTTCCAGCGGATCCTTACAGTCCGCTGGAATTCAGGATTTAGCTCCTAACGTTTCGGATATTACATATTTAGGAAGCGGAGATTATCTGGAATTGTTTATAATTCATAATGCTACAAGCACAGCAACCATAACCAATAATTTTGCTGAAACTTTTATGTCAATTCATAAAATCAATTAATCCTAAGCCCCATGAAAACCAAACTATTCATTTTCGTTGCGCTCTTCGGAGCATTGTTCATGCTGCAATCCTGTGATAAGGATGAGGATATTATTATTCCTCCTGCGCAAACCACAGTAATCGTAGAAGAAAAATTGCAGTTTAATCAAGCTGTTTACGTTGAGTTGGATACTTTACATCCGGGTTGTGGTGATTGTACACTCAATATTGCCATTTCCAAAACCATAACCGTTGACTCAAATAAGGTTTTGAAAATAGAGAGCATTAATCATGTGGGAACCACAGGGCTGACAGACGCAGACATATTTTTTAATAAATTAATTATTGATGCAAGTAACGATCCTGTTGTTTTTCCAATATGGGTACCAGCCGGTGAATACAATTTAGAAATAAAAATTTCGGGTGATTACGCGGCCTTCTCATCAAGGCAGATCACAGCAGTTTTATCAGGCGTGGAATATGAAATAATTCAATAAAGATAATAGTCAATCACCCCCTTAGTGGTGTCAAGTCTTCCGAAAGGGAGACTTGGCACAAAGGATAGAGGGATGTCTTTCGACATCCCTGCCTGCACTGCGTTTTGAGGTAACATACTGAAACTTTACATCCTTGCATGCGTTTGCTATCTTTGAAGAAAATAGAGTTATGGTGGTTTCAGAAATTCAACTTTACGAACTCCTGATGGCAGAAATAGAAGTAAAAATTGCTCAATCAGAGGCAAGACTTACTTTGAGGATGTTTTATTTTTGGTTAGGTCAGGTTGCCGTTATAGCAGGACTACTTACATATTTTTTCAACAAATAGTTTGATGTCTTTCTTTGGCATACTCAAAGGTTCCTGCAAGGTTGCACCTTGCAGGGTAACAACTTAAAGCCTCCGGCTTTTGTGAGCCGGAGGCTCACTGATTTTATCCTTCAAGCGACACGCTTGAAGGTACAAGAGTGTCCCTTGAGGGCGGGCATCTGTCAGACTGGTGTTTTTAAAATCAGAAACAGGCTTCTTATTTTTTAGAAATTGAAAACCCTTACTTCACGCCCATCAACTCCACGTCAAAGATGAGTGTGGCTTTGGGAGGAATGGCGCCCGGATAGCCCTGTTCGCCATAAGCAAGCTGATAAGGAATAATCAGTTTGGCTTTGCCGCCTACTTTCATCAGCGCGATGCCTTCATCCCATCCTTTGATAACTGCGCCTTGTCCCAGCGGGAAATCAATCGGCTGACCGCGGTCGCGTGAAGAATCAAATTTTTTGCCGCTCACCAGCGTGCCGGTGTAATGCACGGAAACGGTTTTTCCGGCAACAGCCTGCTCGCCTGTGCCTTCCTGTTCTATGATGTAATATAATCCGCTGGCGGTTTTTGTCGCTGTGGGATATTTATCTGCTACTAATTGTTCAATGGGCATATTCAGAATTTTTTCTTCTTCTGCGGCTTGCTTTTTAACTACCGCAGTTTTTTCTTCAAACACTTTTGCGGCATCAAACGCACTCGCATCTTTTCCCTGACGATAAATTTTTACGCTTTCCATCACGGTGTTTGCTTTCATGCTGTTCACCAATTCCTGTCCTTTCACTACGCTGCCAAATATGGTGTGCTTGCCATCAAGCCATTCTGTGGGAGCGATAGTGATGAAAAACTGGCTGCCGTTAGTTGCAGGTCCTGAGTTTGCCATGGAGAGCCTGCCCGGCTTGTCATGTTTTAAATCTGTGAACTCATCGGGGAATTTATAGCCCGGGTCGCCTGCGCCTGTGCCGAGCGGGTCGCCACCCTGAATCATAAAATCCTGCTGGTCGCCATTGGCTTTACTGATTACGCGGTGAAACTTCAGCCCGTCATAAAACGGCACACCCTCACCTTTTGCGGTGTTCTTGATTTTTCCTTCTGCCAAGCCAACGAAATTGGCAACCGTCATCGGGGTTTTCTGATATTCCAACTGGATGAGGATGCTACCTCCTGCCGTGTTGATTTCTGCGTAAATGCCTTCTGGTAAGTTCAAGTCTTTATATTTTGAGGGTAAGCCGCTCTTTTGTGAATTACAGGAATAATAGCTGAAGATGCCTGCTGCAAAAAAGAGCGTAAATAAGATTTTTTTCATGTTTCATTTTTTAAAGAGCGCCAAAGTAACGAATTATCTGTTTCTTCAACAAATATTCCTGTTCATCCATCGTCATCTTGGGGAGTTGCTGGGTGGCAATCCAGTGGGGCCAGCCATCTTTATCCGAACCTTCCAATTCATAGTAGCCTTCTTCGCTTAATAACTTGCAAACCGCAATATGCATGAGGTGCTGCTTTTCCTCTTTTGTAAACTTGGTTTGTATCTGCCCCAACTCGCGCATCCCGATTAAAAAAAGCAGCGCATGTAAATCCGGATTCTTTTGGAATTGCCGAAAGATACGCGCCTGCACTTTGCGAAACTGTTCGTTGATTGTATTCCTATCTATTTGTTCTGCTTCCATCATCTCTACATTTAAACTTTTAAGAAAACCGTACTGTTTGGACTCCCTCTCCTTTGGAGAGGGGCGGGGTGAGGCGAATCCGATTCACATATTTCTTCTGTACTGTCCGCCTACTTCAAACAATGCTTCCGTAATCTGTCCAAGCGAACAATATTTCGCTGCTTCCATCAATGTTTCAAACACATTTTGATTCTGGAGCGAAGCCGTTTGCACATCCGCAAGCAATCCGATGCTTTCATCTGCGTTTCTTGTATAAAGTTCTTTGAGCATTTCAATTTGATAATCTTTTTCTTTTTGCGCGGAACGAATTACATGCTTGGGTAAAATTGTCGGAGATCCCTCGGAAGAAAGAAAAGTATTTACTCCCATAATCGGCAGCTCACCGGAATTCTTCAGCGTTTCGTAATACAAAGACTCCTCCTGAATTCTGCCGCGCTGATACATTGTCTCCATCGCACCCAGCACACCACCTCTTTCAGTCAACCGCTCAAACTCTGCATAGACTGCTTCTTCCACAAGGTCGGTCAGCTCTTCGATAATAAATGAACCTTGGAGCGGGTTTTGATTTTTTGCCAATCCTAATTCATGATTGATAATCATTTGAATTGCAACCGCTCTGCGCACGCTTTCTTCAGTAGGCGTTGTGATTGCTTCATCATAAGCATTCGTGTGCAGGGAATTGCAGTTATCATTAAGAGCATACAAAGCCTGTAATGTAGTTCTGATGTCATTGAATGAAATTTCCTGCGCGTGCAAGGAGCGTCCCGATGTTTGAATGTGATATTTTAATTTCTGGCTGCGCTCGTTGCCTCCGTATTTATACTTCATCGCCTTCGCCCAGATTCTGCGCGCCACTCTGCCCATCACTGCATATTCCGCGTCAATCCCATTGGAGAAAAAGAAAGAAAGATTGGGGGCAAAATCGTCAATCTTCATTCCACGCGAGAGATAATATTCTACATACGTGAATCCGTTGGAAAGCGTGAATGCAAGCTGTGAGATGGGATTTGCGCCCGCTTCGGCAATATGATAACCGCTGATGGAAACTGAATAAAAATTGCGGACTTTGTTTTTAACAAAATATTCCTGCACATCGCCCATCAGCTTCAAAGAAAATTCGGTGGAGAAAATGCAAGTGTTCTGCGCCTGATCTTCTTTTAAAATATCCGCCTGCACTGTGCCGCGCACTTGTGTAAGGGTATTGGCTTTTATCTTTTCGTAGGTTTCTTTCGGCAGCACTTTATCTCCTGTGATTCCCAAAAGCATTAATCCAAGCCCCTCATTTCCTTCGGGCAACTCACCCTGATATTCCGGTTGCGGAAATTTTTTCTTTTTGAAATACTCTTTGATTTTTTTCTTTGCTTCCGGCTCTAATCCGTGTTGTTTGATGTAGAGTTCGCACTGCTGGTCAATCGCAGCATTCATAAAGAAAGCTGTAATTGTAGCCGCAGGACCGTTAATCGTCATTGAAACAGATGTCTTCGGGTCGCAGAGGTTAAATCCGGAATATAATTTTTTCGCATCATCCAAACAGCAAATTGAAACGCCTGAATTGCCCACCTTACCATAGATATCAGGACGCAAATCGGGGTCGCGTCCATAGAGCGTCACCGAATCAAATGCGGTTGACAATCTTTTCGCGGGCATGTCTTTGCTGAGATAATGAAACCGTTTATTCGTGCGCTCCGGTCCGCCTTCGCCTGCAAACATGCGCGTAGGGTCTTCTTCTTCCCGCTTAAATGGAAACACACCCGCAGCGTAAGGAAATTCGCCCGGCACATTTTCCTGCAAACTCCATTTCAGAATATCGCCCCACGATTGATATTTCGGCAGCGCAACTTTCGGAACCTTGAGGTGTGAAAGCGTTTCGTAAAAAGTCTGCACTTTCAATTCCTTTCCGCGCACATCGAATTTGTAGTAATCCTCTTTGTAGCGCGCGGTTTTATTTTTCCAGTCACCAAGAATATTCCTGCAATCGGTCTCTAATTTTTTTTCAAGCGCGGCATATTCTTCTGCAAGACGATTGACGATTTCTTTGTTTTCTTTTTTGCCTTCAAATAAATCGAGCGTTTGTTTCAGAGCAAACAGTTTTTCTGCGATGCCGGATTGCTCTTTTGTCCAATCATCATATTTGTGATTGTTCTCCACGATTTCAGCAAGGTAGCGCACACGATTGGTCGGGATAATATGAATCTTTGAAGATTCTCCTTCGAGTAATTGGGCTGTTGACTTGAATTGAATTCCCGTTTTATCAGAAAGAATTTTCGTGAGCGCTTTGTAGAGCTTATTCGTGCCCGGGTCATTGAATTGTGAAGCAATGGTTCCGAACACAGGCAGTTCTTCATTCTTTGCATGAAACAACTGACGGTTGCGCTTGAACTGCTTGCGCACATCACGCAGCGCATCCTGCGAGCCGCGCTTGTCAAACTTGTTGATGGCAACCACGTCTGCAAAATCAAGCATGTCAATTTTTTCCAGCTGTGTTGCTGCCCCATATTCGGGCGTCATCACATAAAGCGACACGTCCGCATAGTCAACGATTTCAGAGCCGGATTGCCCGATACCAGATGTTTCAAGAATAATTAAATCGTAGTGCGCAGCTTTCAAAATATCAATCGCATCAGTGATGTGCTTCGACACGGAGATATTCGCCTCGCGTGTGGCGAGCGAGCGCATGTAAACGTGCTCATTATTAATCGCATTCATGCGGATGCGGTCGCCCAGCAACGCACCTCCTGTTTTGCGCTTGGAAGGGTCAACCGATAGAATGCCAACGGTTTTTTTTTTAAAATCAGTTGTGAACCTGCGCACGAGTTCATCGGTGAGCGATGATTTTCCTGCGCCACCCGTTCCTGTGATTCCAAGCACAGGTGTTTTTGTTTTCTTCGCTTTTTGCTTAACGAGTTTTAAAATCTCTGCAGATTGCTTGGGGAAATTTTCCGCAGCAGAAATCAACCGTGCAATCGCAAGCGGTTCTTTTTTCTCTAAGTGATTAAACTCTCCATTTAACCCAACGCCCAATGGGAAATCACTTTTTTGTAACAAGTCGTTAATCATTCCCTGCAAGCCCAATTCGCGTCCGTCATCGGGCGAATAAATGCGTGTGATGCCGTATTGATGCAGTTCTTTTATTTCATCGGGCAGAATTGTGCCGCCACCGCCCGCGAAAATTTTGATGTGACTTGCTCCATTTTTTTTCAGCAGGTCATACATGTATTTTAAAAATTCCACATGCCCGCCCTGATAGGAAGTGATGGCGATTGCCTGAACATCTTCTTGAATAGCGCAGTCAACAATTTCTTTTACTGAGCGGTCGTGCCCGATATGAATCACCTCAGCTCCGGAAGCTTGGATAATTCTGCGCATAATATTAATGGCAGCATCGTGCCCGTCAAACAGCGATGCCGCTGTGACGATGCGGATGTGATTCTTCGGCTTGTAAATGGAGGTCTCCATAATCTGTCAGTGGCGCGAATTTTTCACCGCAAAGGCGCGAAGAACGCAAAGTGAATTTTCGCTTTTCGCACATTGCATCTTTAACAGGTTGATTAATTCGGAGAATAAAATTACAAAAATAGGGACGGCAGTAATCTCCCCTGTATCGCAACGCCTTACTTCCGGTGCTTTAACACTTCCGCTTCGCGATAGAAAATAATGTCTTCCGCGATATTTTTAATGTGGTCGCCCACACGTTCCAATTTTTTTGTGGCGGAGAAAAGAAACAGCGCGTTGTGCGTGATTTCAGGATTTTTTAAAATCAATTCTGAAATCACCTTTGCGCAACTGCTGTTGATTTTGTTCAGCCCTTCATCTTTTTGAAACACCCTGCGCGTCATCTGGTCGTCTTCATCGCGGAAGCCTTCCATCACTTCCGTCACCATGGTGATGGCGATTTCAAACATTTCCTCCATGCGCACGGCTTCAAGGATTTCGTTTTTAAACGGCTCTTTCATTTTTAACACATAACCGGCAAGCCCCGAAGCATAATCACCGATGCGCTCAAGGTCGCTGTTCATTTTCATCATCGCAATTACAAAGCGCAGGTCGGTGGCAACGGGATTGAATAGCGCAAAAATATTTTCACACTGGCGGTCAATGCTCAACTCCATCGCGTTGATGCGCGCCTCATTGAAGATCACCTCGCGCGAGAGCGCAGTATCCATGTTGAGAAACGCCTCTTTGGATTTTTCCAACTGATGCTTTGTGAGTTGCATCATCTCAAGAATGGAACCGCGCAGTTGAGTAAGCTCTGATTGAAAAGAAGTCATTGCAATTTTTTGAAGTTTGAAATTTAGATGCTTTCAAACATTCTTCGCGGAAAGTTACTCCTTGTTGTTTTGTGGAAAGTTGTTTCAGGAAAATTATTAGCCGAACCTTCCGCTGATATAATTCTCCGTTTGCTTTTGTTTGGGATTCGTGAAAATTTGTTCGGTGTCGCCAAATTCGATGAGGTCTCCCAGATAAAAAAATCCTGTTTTATCGCTCACGCGACCGGCTTGGTGCATGTTGTGCGTAACGAGGAGAATCGTGTATTTCGATTTCAGTTGGTAAATCAAATCTTCAATCTTGCTGGTGGAAATCGGGTCGAGCGCGGAAGCGGGTTCATCCATCAGAATCACAGAAGGCTCTACCGCAAGCGCACGCGCGATGCACAGGCGCTGCTGCTGTCCGCCTGATAATGCGAGCGCAGATTTTTTCAAATCATCTTTCACTTCATCCCACAGGGCGGCTTGTTTCAGCGAGCGTTCCACCGTTTCGCCCAAAATATTTTTATCATTCACTCCACGAATGCGCAAGCCATACGCTACATTTTCAAAAATGGATTTCGGAAACGGATTTGGTTTTTGAAACACCATGCCCACTGTTTTCCGCAGTTCTTCAATTTTTGTGCTCTTATGATAAATGTCTGCGCCATCAATCAGCACCTCGCCTTCTTTCTTAAAACCTTCGATGTAATCATTCATGCGGTTGAACAGGCGGAGAAACGTGGATTTTCCGCAGCCGGAAGGACCAATCAGCGCAGTGACGGAATGAGCATGAATCTGCGCGGTGATATTTTTCAGCACCAATTTTTCGCCATAATGCACGGATAGATTTCGCGCTTCAAGACGAGGAACTCCGTTTACGCTGTGCATAGTCATTGTGTGATTCGGCAAAAGTAAATTATCTACCACTTCAAATTACGCTGCGCCCTTCTTCGCAAAAGAATAGCAACTCCATTCATGAAAAATACAAAGCAGAGCAGCACGAGGCTGCCTGCCGCTGCATTAATCAGGAAACCGGCTTGCGGGCGTGATACCCAGTTGAAAATCTGGATAGGCAGCACGGTAAATTCATCCATCGGGGTTTGCGCCACAAACGGAACATACGCTAACGCTCCAATCACAATCAGGGGCGCTGTTTCGCCCACTGCTCTTGCAAGCGCAAGGATAATTCCGGTTAAAATACTGCTGAACGATGCAGGCAATACCTGATTCCAAATCGTTTGCCATTTGGATGCTCCTAAAGCGTATGATGCTTCGCGTATCGTGCCTGGAACTGCGCGAATCGCTTCGCGTGTGGCAACGATGATAATGGGAAGAATGAGCAAGGCAAGCGTAAAACTGCCTGCCAACAAACTGTTTTCCAAATTCATCATTCTCCCAAAAATTTGAAGCCCTAAAATGCCGTAAATAATGGAAGGCACTCCGGCAAGATTGGAAATATTGATTTCAAGAAATTGCGCCAGCGGATTTTTCTTTCCATATTCTTCCAGCCAGATGCTTGCGGAGATGCCGAGTGGAATGGCAATCAATCCGGTTAAGGTAAATATCCAAAGCGAACCCGTCCACGCGGTGAGGATGCCTGCTCTTGCAGGAAGGCGCGAGGGTAGGCTGGTTAAAAATTGCCAGCTGATGCGCTGAGCGCCTTCCGTAAAAATATTCACCATGAAAATGCCAAGCAGGATTAATCCCAGAAAAGTACAGGCAATGCCGAAGTACTTGAAGGATTTGTCCACCGCCCGATTCCATGTCGCATTATTCATACTGCTGCCGGTATTTTTTATTAATCCAAAAGCTGATGTTGTTCAGCGCAAACGTGAAGAGGAACAGCGTTAATCCCGCTGCGAAAATCGTTTTGTATTCGAGCGAGCCGTGCGGCACATCGCCTAAGCTTACCTGGACAATGAAGGCGGTAATCGTTTCAATCGGCACCAGCGGATTTGCGGTGAGGCGCGGTTGTTGTCCTGCTGCGATGGCGACAATCATTGTTTCGCCAATAGCGCGTGACAACGCAAGAATCACTGATGCAGTGATTCCCGATGAGGCAGCAGGAACCAACACACGGAACGCAGTTTGAAAGCGGGTGGAACCGAGACCGAAAGCAGCTTCGCGCAATGACTTTGGAACTGCGTACAATGCATCTTCACTCAGAGATGAGATGAATGGAATAATCATAATGCCCATTACGATTCCTGCCGAGAGCGCATTGAAGCCTGACATGCCCGGGATAAAAAGTTGCAAAAAAGGAGTTACTACCGTGAGTGCGAAGAATCCGTAAATCACGGTGGGCACAGCGGCAAGCACTTCCAAAAGCGGTTTCACCCATGTGCGGAATTCTTTATGCGCATATTCATTCAGGTAAACGGCAATCGTAAGTCCGATAGGAAGCGCAACAGCAATAGCGATGATTGTGGTGAGCAGCGTTCCGGTCAAAAGCGGAAGGATGCCGAAATGCTTATTCGTGAATAAGGGCGTCCACTGCGTATCGGTAAAAAAATCGAAAAGCGAAACTTCCTGAAAAAAAGAAAACGACTCAGAAAATAAAACCCAGATGATGCCAACCGTAATGATAATCGTGACGAGCGCGCTCGACAACAAGATTTCTTCTATGATTCTCTCCCTGAGTTTCATTTGGAAGCGTTCTTTGTGTTTCCGTCATTGGTTAGTGAGCGGCTGGAATGGCGCTAATAAATGTATTGAATTTTTCCGTCTGCCTGACATATTCTTCCTCAGGCAACGGCACATACCCGACTTCCTGCGCCAACTGTGGAACGACTTCCAAATAGAATTTCACAAACTCCTTCACTTCAGGTCTTGCTTCAGAAGCGCCATTCACATAAATAAATAAAGGACGCGCGAGTGGCTTGTAGGTTCCGTTGCGCACGGTTTCAAGTGTAGGGAGAATTGCACCGCTGCCATTATCAACCCCCACAAGTTTCAGTTTGTCTTTATTTTCCTCGAAATAAGCCACCCCGAAAAAGCCTAAGCCGTATTTATCGCCTTCAATGCCTTGCACCAGCACATTGTCATCTTCGCTTGCTGTAAAGTCGCCCCTGCTCTTTCCTGATTCGCCTACAATCGCTTCCGTGAAATAATCAAAAGTACCCGAAGCTACACCGGGACCAAACAAATGAATTTCCGCATCGGGCCATTCGGGACGAATCTGGTTCCATTTTTTGATTACACCTTGCGCTTCCGGCTCCCATATTTTTTTCAATTCAGCAACGGTGATGCTGGTCGTCCAATCGTTCTGCGGATTTACTACCACAGCTAAGCCGTCATAAGCAACGCTTAATTCCAAGAAAGTGACATTATTTGCTTTGCAGTCAGCAGCTTCACTTTCTTTGATGGCGCGGGAGGCGTTGGTAACATCGGTTTCGCCCCTCGAGAATTTCTTAAATCCGCCACCGGTGCCGGAAACGCCCACCGTCACTTTTACATTCGGCTGCACTGCTCTGAATTCTTCTGCGATAGCTTCTGTAATGGGATAAACCGTGCTGGAACCGTCAATTTTAATATCACCGCCAAGCTTTTGTGTTCCATTTCCTTGTTGCGTATTGTTGCAGGAAATGAAGAGGGCGGTTGTGATAAAAAATAACAGAATGGATTTCACGGAACGGATTTTGGGTCAAAAGTAATGAGCCAAAGGTAGAAAGCCGAATGTTAAGCCAATCTTAAGAAAACGGTTGACCCAAAGTAGAAATAGTTGAAAGACAAATCTTTGCATCACTTCCTGTGACCTTCTAAGTGGATGAGGCTTTTGCAACTTGAATGTCGCTGGTATTTCACGGGTCTCTATAATGTTACCTGATTTCCGCCTTCAACTCCTCGCGGTAGCGCGTCATCAGCTTTTGCATCAGCTTGTCAATGTCTTTGTCGGTAAGGGTTTTCTCCTCGTCTTCAAAGAGGTAGCTCACCGCATACGACTTCATGCCCGCACCGAGCTTGTCGTCTTTGTACACATCGAAAAGGTTCACCGCTTTCAGCAGCTTCCTCCCTTCTTCCGTTGCAATTTTTTCAATCGCAGCAAATGAAATTTCTTCTTTGAGCAGCAGCGCGAGGTCGCGCCTCACGCTGGGGTAGCGCAGTATTTCTTTAAACTGAATCGCGTTTGCTTTTGCAGCGCGGAAAATATTTTCCCAATCGAAGTTTGCATAAAACACTTCCTGCTTAATGTCCATCTTTTTCAGGATGTCCGCTTGCAGTTTTCCAAACTGCACGAGCGGCTTCTGTTGCGCAGTGTATGCTAATCCGAATTGCAGGATGCTTTCATCCGCCTGCCCGTCATCCCATTTCTTTAATCCCGTTCTTCTTAGAATATTCTGCACGATGGACTTTAACAAAAAGAAATCAGCCTGCTTGCTCTTTTCAAGATGGCTCTCCGCGTGCTTCATCCCTGTGATGAAGAGTGTGAACTCGCTGCGCTCGCTGTACTTCCCGCTTCCCTGCTGTGTATAGCTTTTGCCGAACTCATAGAGCTTCACATCCGAGTTCTTGCGGTTGAGATTCCACGCTACTGCCTCCAGTCCGGGATACAGCATGTTGGCGCGTAGCACATTCAAATCGGCATTGGCGCTATGTTGCAGGCGCACCACCTCGCTGCCTTCGCCATAATATTCCGCGCGTGAAATAGAATTGTTCACCATTTCATGAAAGCCGCTTACCGACAAATAATCGGAAATTACATTTTGCAACTGCTCGCGCACATCGGTATCCGTGCGCAGCGAAATAGAAGTGCGGATGCTGTCGGGCAGCGGAATGCGGTTCACGCCATAGATGCGCAACACCTCTTCAATCACATCCGCCTCGCGCTGCACATCCACCTTGAAAGGCGGCACGGAAAGCTCAAGCGTTTCCTGCGATTCCTCTTTTATCTCGATGCCGAGTTGCTCGAGGATGTCGTGAATCGTGTCGGCATCAATCTGAAAACCGATGAGCCGGTCAAGATGATCGAAGCGCATTGAAACTTCGTAATTGGGCACTGGTTGCGGATACACATCCACAATGGAAGAAGCTACTTCACCACCGGCAACTTGCAGGATGAGTTGCACTGCGCGTTGCAACGCAGTGACGGTAATATTCGGGTCGGTGCCTTTTTCAAAACGCATCGCAGCATCGGTGCGCAATCCGTGACGGTTGGCTGTTTTACGGATGGCGATGGCATTGAAATGCGCACTCTCTAAAAAGATATTGTGCGTTGCATTAGTAACGCCCGAATGCAATCCGCCAAACACGCCCGCGATGCACATGCCTTCTTCGGCATTGCAAATCATTAAATCATTGCTGCTGAGTTCGCGCTCCGCTTCATCCAATGTTTTGAATTTCGATTTGTCGGGAAGCGTTTTCACAACAACTTTGTTTCCCTTGATGGCATCCGCATCAAACGCGTGCAGCGGTTGCCCGAATTCCTGCAAGATGTAATTCGTGATGTCAACGATGTTGTTGATGGGACGCTGCCCTACTGAACGCAGTTTTTCTTTCAGCCAGTTAGGTGATTCAGCAACCTGCACATTCTTCAACACGATACCGGAATAGCGTGGGCACAACTTTGCATCTTCAACGATGACCTCAATCGGCTTTTCTGTTTTAGTGAAAAGCGTTTTGTCAATCGCTGGATAGTTGAGCGGAAAGTTTTTATTGAAGCGTACATTGATTGCCGCGCGCAAATCACGCGCAACACCGATATGGCTGAACGCATCCGCGCGATTTGGCGTGAGACCGATTTCAAAAATGAAATCATCTTTCAGTTCAAAGTAATCGCGCACTTTCGTTCCGACTTGCACGCTTTCTGGCAATACCATGATTCCTTCATGACTTGCTCCCAATCCGATTTCATCTTCCGCACAAATCATCCCGTTGGATTCTACTCCACGAATCTTTGCTTTCTTGATGGTGAATGATTCTCCTTTCGTTGGATAAAGCGTTGTGCCGGGCAGCGCAACAATTACTTTCTGTCCTTCCGCAACATTGGCTGCACCGCAAACAATTTGCTGGTCTTCACCCGTGCCGACATCTACCCATGTGAGTTTCAACTTATCTGCGTCAGGATGTTTTTCGGTTTTCTTCACATGCCCGATTACCAATCCCTGCAAGCCATTCCCGGGACCTTTGTATTCGGAAACGTCTTCTACTTCCAAGCCGATGTCGGTCAGTAGTTCCGACAGTTCCTGGTGTTTGAGGTCAGTATCGAGATATTCTTTGAGCCAGTTGTAAGAGATTTTCATAGTTATAGTTCGATGTGCTTATAAAATTCCTGAAGGGTAATTAGCGTGATTTTTGGTCGCTTTAATTTTTCAAAATCAAAAAACCTTTGTCATTGCTGACGAAGGCGGAGTTTGTTTGATTCGCCAAATCTACGAGGTAATTATCCTTGTAGTCCATCAGCAGGCTGTAGCGTTTCTGCACAGGAAAATCCGCGCAGGAAAATCGCATCGCTCGTGTAGATGTTTGCGTTTTAAGCGGGAGCATCTTTGCAATTTTCGGGTTGCCGGCATGAATGCCCGCAAATTCATGTAGCTGTTCGCTGCAAGTGTAAATGATGCCGTCTTCTATATTTATTTTTTGAAGAATTTCCTGAAACCTGTTGCGAAAAAAGAATGATACCCAGATATGCGTATCCATCACATACCGATTCATTTCTTCGCTCTGCTGTTGTGGATGATTTCAGCAATTTCATCATCACTGATGTTTATCCGGGGCTTTTTAGCGGCATCAATTTTTTTTGCAAGGAGTAGCGCTTTCTTCAACTTCAATTCTTTTAAAAACCTGTTCTGTGCGCTCGCAGGAAATTCCTGGAACAGGTCAACTATTTCGCGTAGCGTAGCACTGTTCGTTGCTTGCAAAGACATTTCACTTTTCTTTAAACACGAATTTAGGAAAATTGCCTGCTTCAATTTACATCGCGCTGCACTGCCTGCAACACATCCATCGCAGAGCCGGAGCGATGTACTAATGCGATTACGCGCAATTCGTCAGCGTTCCACAGCAAAGGAAGATTTTCAACAGTGAAACTTTTTACGATTACTCTGCCCGCTTCTTTAGTAGTATTCAGCGCAAGTCCGTTTGTTGATGTAAGTGATTGTCGCAGCACACGATTTTGATTGTATGCAGTATCAAGCACACTGCCTTGTCCGATTTGTGCAGTGATGATGCCATCTTCCAACAACAGCACGGTGAGTTTGTTGTCTTGTAATTCTTCGGAAGTGTAATGGACAGTAATAATTACATCCAGATTGCGCGTGTTGTTGCTGAATGCCGTTTCAATATGAATATTCACAGGAGTGGTTTGGCTGATTTGCTGGTTCACGTAGTTCGCCCATTTCTGTGTGAAATAAACAAGCGATGTTTCACCGGAAAATAATTTCCGGTCAACGGCTGCGGATGGTTTAGCTGAAATAGGTCCCAATAAATCTTCAAATGCTTGTGCATCATCCGTGCGCAAATCCTGGTCGCCATCATAGGGGTCAGCAAGAAATTCGCTGTGGTCAGACACTGCAATAAATCGCTCCCCGTGTTGATTTTCCAAGTTATCAAGCAACTCATGCCCCTGCGGACAGTTCACGCAACGCACTCCTGTAAATTCTTCCAACAAAACATTTTTATCCTGCGGAGTTTCGATTTGCGTGGCGATGTACGTTGTGTCAGTAGTTGTTTCGCCTGTCAGGTCAATGGCGGGACCGACTTCTTTACATGAATTGAAGTAAAGCAGCGTACTCGCTAAAGCGATTAGTAATCTTATTCTATTTTGAAGATGCATGTATCAAAAACTCGAATTTAATGTCAGCTTCACACCGCTGAATGCAGGCTCATAACGGCAAACACCACCTGTGCATACAATTCCCGCAACCTGCCGCACATAAGCCAAAGTTAAGACGTGTGAATCGTAGGTAAAGGAGGTGAAGAAATTATAGTAATGCACTTTTTCAGGAATGCGCTCGGGGTTGGGTTGATAGTTGTACATGTCTGAAACCGCTATCGAAAGCCAGGGAGCAATGCTGTATTCCACTTGCCCGAACAGCCAACTGCCGAAATCTTCATCGCTGAATTGCGCCTGCGCATCAAAGGTAAGTGAATGTTTTCTATTCACTTTCCATGTAAATTCTGCAAACGGAGTGATGGCATTTACCAATTCATAATCACCATATACTTCGCCTTCGTAAAATAACTGGTCGTATTGAACGAACTGTAATCCTCCATTTCCTTTCCACTCTTTTTTGAATTTCAACTCCACGTTTCCGAATGCTTCGCGAAATTTTAATTCCTTGTTGAAATCGCGCACTTCTGCATAGCTGAAATTGAGCGTGAGTTTTTTTGCAATCGGGCTGTAATTTATATCTGCGCTGTAGGCGAGTTCTTCCAACTCCTGCACAGCAGCATTATAGCGGGCAGGCAATCGTAAAGAATTTTGCCGCGTAACAGGCGGAATAAAATTGACGATGCCGTCAAGTAATGCTTCTTTCGGGCTTGTTCTGAAAGGAAAATTTTCGGTGCGCTTGAATTGCAAAGCTGCGCCAAATTTTGAGCGAGAATAATTCAGCGTGGTATAGATTACATTACCCGCTTCGTTGATTAGCGTTCCTCCTGCATTTACAATTGCTTCAGAAGTTTTTCCAACGCCTTCCACATACCATGAAAAATCACCGATAGTTAATGTATTATAAACTCCAAAAACATAGACATTATATTTCGGCACAAACCTGTCTTCCGGCTCATACGTTTCTATTGTGCTCACAACAAAATCCATTGAGCTTTGGTCAAGCACACGGTTTACGATAGAGGCACCGGGAATCAGGCGCACTTTTTCGCCAAGGGTGAGGTTGGATTCGAGATTCATTCCAAGGATTACGGGCTTGAATAAATCCAGCCTATTTTTATGCACGCCTGTGAACGCTTTAATTTTCAATTGCTTGATTGGCTCTACTTCTGCATGAATACCCAAAATGGAATTATCAATGCCGAGCGTTCGGTCTTCATAAGCGCGAAACACGATGCCGCTTCCAAACTGGTCATAGAAATAACCGCCTGTGATTTTGTATTTCTCACCTCGCTTGCGGATGTAAAAATTTCCGATGCCGATTGCCGAATAAGGAACTCCGGGGGTATGCAGGTTGGAACTGTTGAACATATCCAACCGAACTCTTAAATCAAAAAGATATTTATCGTTCGTGTAATCAAGATTCAGCCAACCGTCTGTTGAAGATTTCAGATTATCGTAGTGCGGAGTGCCAGCAGCGCCAATGGAAGAATCGCGCACATAGAAATAAGGATTCACCTGCAAGCTGCCGAAGAATGTTCCTTGGGCGAAAGCGGTATGTTCACACAAACAAAATAGCAACGGCAGCCAATAGCGCATTCAGAATTGGGAATAGCGGGATAAAAATAAGAAAGCGTTTCATCAGTCACTGCAAATGAAATTCTTCTGTTGCATGAGGACTTGTTTTAGAGAAATTTAATTTCCCAAACAGGGAATTCACCTAACTTTGAAAGGATAGCCGGAAATGGCATTAATATTGTTTATTAGCGCTAACAAATTATCGGTTATGAAAAACATTACTTTACTCACAACGCTGCTCTTTGCAGGAATCATCTCGCAGGCTCAGGTAAAAGAGGCGTTTACAGACAAGAAACTACCTTCCGTTGAGGTGCAGACGCTGGATGGCAAGCGCGTGAATATTGCCGATTATGGGAAAAACGGAAAAATCACTGTTATCAGCTTTTGGGCAACGTGGTGCGGACCGTGCAAATTAGAGTTGAACAACATCAGCGATATTTATGACGGATGGAAAAAAGATTACAACGTAGAGGTGATTGCAATTTCCATTGATGATTCAAGAAATACCGCCAAAGTGAAATCCTTTGCACAGGCGCAGGGCTGGGATTTTGAAGTGCTGCTTGACCCTAATCAGGATTTAAAACGCGCGTTTAATTTTCAAATGCCGCCTTACACTGTTCTCTCCAATCAGGAAGGCGTGATAGTTTCCACACACTTAGGCTATAAAAACGGGGACGAGTTGCTGCTGGAAGATGAAATAAAGAAATTGGCGAAATAAAGAGAGCCGAACAGGAGAGTGATTACTCCTTTGAGAGCGACTTCGTATAAATCACATTTATGTCGCCATCATACACGCGAATCATGTAAATGCCTTTGGCGAGTGCGCTGAGGTCAAACTTATGTGCAGTAGATTCTACGCTTGGCGGCTGTGAAAACGAGAGCATCTTTCTTCCAAAAATGTTGAACACCTCCACAGTAGAACTTTCATTAATCGGAAGATTTTTAATCAGGATATAGTCCTTTGCCGGATTTGGGTAAATGCTGATATTCTCGTTTGTTTTAGACTGCGCTAAACCTGTAGGTTCTTCAGCGGTTGCCTTGTAAAATCCTGTTACAACTGTAGCAGCGCTATCCCCAATTACCCATGCTCTCATTCCTACTGTCCCTTCTCCCGGAGTATCTTCAGGAGTAAAATGCACATCAAGATTTGAAAATGTTCCGGGAGCGATAATAACAGGATCAGGTGAGAAATCTACAGGAGGCAGATAACATTGGTTGTTATCGCAAATGGCTGTGCTGCCCCAAGCCAAAGGAAGACTTTCATTAAACCGCGACCAATAAACCTCAATTGTGTCGCTCCCGTTGTTGTAAATTCTCGAATAGGCGACAAGTTCGTTAATATCAGCTCCTCCTGTCACTAAAGTGCTGTCAGACACTAAGGACAAAGGTGATTGCGCTATCGCTGCCAGAGAGAACGAGATGATAATAACAACTGATAAGAAATGCTTCATGACGGGAATAACATGTTGTCGAACTGTAACAAATATACGATAATGGCTGCCAAAGTTCCAAAATTTTTATGGCAGGATTAACAAAAATTAACCGAATCGAATATCTTTGATGGAAGTTTGATTTAAGTAACCTTAAATTCCAATCAACAAATGAAAAGCATTATCGTTCTCTCCACTCAAATTTTTATTGCAGCAACTGTGTTTGCGCAGGGCATTCCCGTATCGCATACGCCTGAAAAAAAGAATGTATTGCTGGAAGAATACACAGGAATTCATTGCCCCTATTGCGCTGACGGGCATAAAATTGCAAACCAGCTTGAAGCAAACAATCCGGGCAATGTAGTGCTTATTAATATCCATGCGGGCAGCTATGCTGTGCCGAATACAGGCGAGCCTGATTTCAGAACTTCAGAAGGCACCTACATAGCAGGACAATCGGGATTAACGGGCTATCCCGCGGGCTCCATAAACCGCCATGTATTTCCTGCTTACTCAGAAACAACGGGAAAAACAGCAATGTCCCGAGCAGACTGGGCGGCAGCCGCCAGCCAGATATTGGCGCAAGACGCTTATGCTAATTTGGGTGTTGAAGCCAGCGTTGATATTCAAACCAATTTATTGACGGTTCATGTTCAAGTATATTACACAGGAAACTCTCCTCTTTCAACCAACCGTATTCATGTGGCATTACTGCAAGATAATGTGGAAGGTCCGCAGGCAGCGCAGCAATTAAACCCCACCCAGATATTACCAAGCGGCAATTATAATCATGGTCACATTCTGCGGCAGGTCATCTCAGGCGTGTCGGGCAAAACGATTAACACAGGTGTCGGAACAACCGTAAACGAATATTTCACTTACACCATTCCTGCGGATTTCATTGGCATTCCTGCGGTGTTGGAAGATTTGAATGTTGCTGCTTTTCTATCAGAAAGTTTACAGGAAGTTATTACTGCGCAGGTTGTTCCTTTAACATTTACCAATTTTCCGGGCGCGAACAATGCAACATTAGTAAGCGCTACTGTTGAAAATGAAAAAGTTTGCGGATTTACAACCGCCCCGATAGTTACAATCAAGAATTTCGGAAGCCAGTCTCTCACGAGTCTGAATATTGATTATTCAATAAACGGCAGTCCCGTAAAAACAAAAAATTGGACGGGAGATATCGCCCCCATCGGGCAAGTTGAAGTAGCATTAGACGCGATTAATTATTTTCCCGAAGCCACCAATACAATTACCATCACCACAAGCATGCCCAACGGAAACGCAGATGCAAATACTTCAGATGATATTCTCCTTTCCGATTTTGCAACTGCCGCAGATGCAAGCAACACCGTTACCATGGCATTGCAATTGGATAATTACGGCTCAGAGATTACCTGGGAATTACTCAACTCCAATCAAACGCAGCTTTATTCCGGTGGTCCTTACAGCAACAGCAGTGCGCAAGTAATCTCTTCCACATTTAACTTAACATCGGGCGATTGCTATGAATTTAAAATTTATGATAGCTATGGCGATGGGCTAATCAATGGCGCGGGCTTAACCCTTGTTGACGACCAAAACCTCACCATCATCGCCAATTACAAAGCATATGGGGGAGCAGGCAAAGTTGTGTTTGGCGTTGACGTTGCGCAGCCCGATTCATCAGATGTATTCACAGGTATTTTCTCCCCTGCTGGTGTGGCAGGCGGAATAGCAGTGTTCCCCAACCCAACAAAAGGAAAAATCAATGTGAATCTCGATTTCAGTAATGAGCTTGTTTCCTCTGTTTACCTCACCGATATGCTGGGAAAAAGAGTGAAGACAATCGGGCAAAATGAAATAAATGCGGGAGGCACACTTCAAATTTCAATGGCTGACCTCACCCCGGGAATTTATTTTCTGAACGCAGAATCCGGAGCAAAAAAATACACCGAAAAGATTTTAGTGTCCTTCTGAATTCTTGATTAAGCTATTGAAAAAGGGACGCTTAAAGCGTCCCTTTTTTCATTTACAGCATTCCCTCGTCAGAGAAACTATAGTAGCCGTTTTCAGAAATGATGATGTGGTCAAGTACCTCAATCTCCATGATTTTGCCCGTGTCGCGCATCTTCCTTGTAAGTTCAATATCCGCGTTGCTCGGCTTGAGGTTTCCAGAAGGGTGATTGTGCGCAAGCATGATTGACGAAGCAAGCAGTTCAATTGCTTTCTTGAAAATGATCTTTACATCAGCCACAGTGCCCGCCACCCCGCCTTTGCTGATAGCTTCTATGCTTAGAATTTTATTCGCCTTGTTCAGGTAAATCACCCAAAATTCTTCATGCGGCAGGTCAGCCATCATGGGCTTCAGAATTTCATGCAGCGTTTTGCTGTTGGTGATTTGGTTTTTTGTTAACGCTGTTGCCTGCTGTTTGCGCGCTCCAATCTCTAATGCAGCAAGAATGGAAATCGCTTTCGCTTCACCCATCCCTTTAAATTTACAAAGCTCTTTCACATTCATCCGAGCAAGCGCGTTTAAATCATTGTTGGCAAAAGCAAGAATGCGCTTGGCAAGGTCAACGGCTGATTCATTGCGCGAGCCGCTGCCAATCAGAATTGCAATTAACTCGGCATTGGATAATGCGCTCCTTCCTTTCTTCGCAAACTTTTCTCTCGGGCGGTCATCCTCTGCCCAATTATTGATGGTGAGTTTGTTTTGGTATTCTTCCAACGGATTAGCTTTCCCTAAAAATAAAAAAAGCATACACAATTGTGTATGCTTTTTTATAAAAATTTATGCGAGCCTCTTATTTCAGCTTGCTGACATGCACCGCCAGACTTGACTTCAGATTAGCTGCTTTCTTCCAGTGAATCTGGTTGCGTTTTGCCAATTTATCTAACTTGGAAACTACTTGTGGCAGGAGTTTCTCTGCTTCTGACTTGTCTGCTGTTGTTCTCAACTTAGCAACTACATTTCTCGTTGTTTTGGCGTAATACCTGTTTTGGTCTCTCTTCTTCGCTGTCTGCCTGATTCTCTTAATTGAAGACTTGTGATGTGCCATGAATGCTGATTTTTAAAAAGTGTCGGCAAAAGTAGGGAAATTATCCCGAAAAGTGTAGTGAGTGCTTAGTGTTTTTTTGCCGTCCAATGCCGCACCATCTCTATTACCATTGGGAGGACTGAAATGAAAATGATGGCAAGAATTACGGTTTCAAAGTTTCTCTTCACAATGGGGATATTCCCGAAGAAATAACCAAGAAGAGTCAGCCCGAGCACCCACACCGCCCCGCCAATGATATTGTAAGAGATGAACTTGCCGTAGTTCATATCGCCAATACCTGCTACAAAGGGCGCAAATGTGCGCACAATCGGCACAAAGCGGGCGATAATGATGGTTTTTGCCCCATATTTTTCATAGAAACTATGCGTCTTGTCAATATATTCCTGCTTTACTAATTGCCTGCCTCCCAGCCTCCATTGCAACACCTTCAGCCCGATTTTCTTTCCTAAAATATAGTTCAGCGTATCTCCTAATACCGCTGCAATAAATAATAAACCAATCAGCACGTAAATATTCAGAGAACCAAGCGCGGCAAAGGTGCCAGCGGCAAAAAGAAGCGAGTCGCCCGGAAGCAAGGGCATCACGACTAATCCCGTTTCCACGAAAATAATGGCGAATAAAATAACGTAGGTCGTTGTGCCGTATTCGCTGATAATCCGTTGCAGGTGGTCGTCCAAATGCAGAAAAAAATCCAAGAAGTCTTTCAGGTATTCCATGAGATGCGCAAAGATGGATAAATCTTCCGATTTGGATTTGATTATGCCGGAAAACGGGCGATTAACCCTTTTTAACTTTTCAACTATCCTGCCCTAACCTTCAAGCACCAAATTTTTATATTTTTGCAACCCCTGAAAACAAGGTTCTTGTTTTAAATACCATTCCATGAAAAAAGTAATAAAGACATTTCTGACAGCAATCTTTCCTTTACTGGCTATCGCGCAGATTCATGCGCAAACGCCTGTTCTATTCTCGTTTGGAGATAACAACGTGCGCCTCTCTGAATTCGATTACGTTTATAAGAAGAATAACGTGAACGATGAGAATGCTTACTCCAAAGAATCGCTTGAAGAATACCTTAATCTTTACATCAACTTCAGGCTGAAGGTGAAAGAAGCAGAATCACTCGGCATGGATACGGTGAAAGCCATTCGTGATGAATTGAAAGGCTATCGCGACCAACTTGCAAAATCCTACATGCAGGACAAAGGAGTGAGCGAAAAATTGTTGCTCGAAGCTTATGACAGAATGAAATGGGAAGTACGCGCAAGTCATATCCTCATCAAGGTTGCCGGAGAAGGCTTGCCTGCCGATACATTGAAAGCCCACAAACTTGCAGGTGAAATCAGGAAACGTATTCTGAAAGGCGAAGACTTTGAAAAATTAGCCCGTGAGTTTTCCAGCGACCCTTCCGTGAAAGACAATGGTGGCGACATCGGTTATTTCACTGTGATGCAAACAGTTTATCCATTTGAAACTGCCGCCTACACTACGGAAGTCGGGAAAGTATCGGATGCGGTGCGCACAAAATTCGGCTACCATTTGGTGAAGGTAATTGACAAGCGCCCCGCGCAAGGCAGAATCAACGTAGCGCATATCCTGATGAAAATTCCGGAAAATGCAACGCCAGAACAACTGGCGGAAGCAAAGAAAAAAGCAGATGATGTGATGCAGCGCATCAAAAACGGAGAGCCGTTTGATGAATTGGCAAGAAAATATTCTGATGATAAACTCTCAGCCGGGAAAGGCGGAGTACTGCCCGAATTCAGCACCGGCAAAATGGTGTTTGAATTTGAAAAGGCGGCATTTGCTCTGCAAAAAGATGGTGATGTTTCCGAGCCGGTGAAAACAGAATATGGCTACCACATCATTAAGCGCATCAGCAAGCCGGGCATCCAGTCCTATGATGAAGCAAAAGTTGATTTAAAAAAGCGCGTAGAGCGCGATTCGCGCAACACGATGGCTACGCACGTGCTGGTTGATCGCATTAAAAAGGAATACAACTTCAAAGAAAATCCGAAAAACAAAGACACTTTTTTTAATATAGTTGAAAATGAACTTGCCGCGCCCAAAATTGAAATGCCAAATAAAGAAGGGTTGGAGAAAAAGCCCTTGTTTGATTTGGCGGGCAAAACATATTCGCAACTTGATTTTGCCAACTTCATCGAAGCGCAGCAAAGCAAGAAGCGCGATGGATTGCCCTACAAAATTTACTCTGACCTTTATGAAAAGTTCGTTGATAAAACCTGCCTTGACTATCAGGATAGCCAGTTGGAAGGAAAATATCCTGAATTCAAAATGCTGATGCAGGAATACCGCGATGGCACGTTGCTCTTTGCATTGACCGACCAAAAAGTGTGGTCGAAAGCATTGCAGGACACAACGGGATTAAAGGCATTTCACGAAGCCAACAAAAAAAACTACATGTGGGATCAGCGCCTGGATGCCGGTATCTTCACTGCAAGAGATGCAAAAACTGCCAAGGCTGCACGTAAATTAGTTGCAAAAGGAAAACTTAACACGCAAGCGATTCTTGATAAAATCAACGCAAAGGACTCTACAAAATCGCTGCTCACTTCGCAGGAAGGAATTTTTGAAAAAGGACAACAGCAGTTGATTGACCAAACAGCATGGGCGGCCGGCATTTCCGATAATATCACTAACCCTGACAACAGCATTACGTTCGTGCAGGTGAAGAAAGTGATTCCTCCAACCCCAAAATCACTCGAAGAAGCAAGAGGATTTATCGTTTCTGACTACCAGGAATTTTTAGAAAAAGATTGGATAAAAATCCTACGCGAAAAATATCCTGTGAATGTAGATTACAATGTGTTTAACACGTTGATTAAACACAATTAATTAAGCCTCACCCCGCCCCTCTCCAAAGGAGAGGGCGACCGAAGATTTGTACTATAGAACAATCCTGTTTCGCTTATTGAATAAAAGATTATCCGTTGCTCAACAGAATTGAATGATTGAAAAACGTAAAAATGCCGGGACACCCTCTCCTTTGGAGAGGGGCGGAGTGAGGCAATTCACGGGAGTTTTAAAAAAATTATTTCCTCTTTTTATCTGCTTAATTGTTTTCTCCTCCTGCAAATATTTTAAAACCAAACCCGGTATCAGCGATGAGCAACCCGTTGCCCGCGTTCAGGACGCTTACCTTTATGCTGATGACATTGAGCAAGTGCTCAAAAGCGCAGGCAATTCTAAAGACAGCGCCAGCTTTGTAAAAAATTATGTGGACGATTGGATTAAGCGCAAGTTGATGATTGAAAAAGCGTTGCTTTACCTGCCGGCAGAAGAATTGGATATTGACAAGCAGGTGAACGATTATCGCGAGTCGCTGATTTTACATGCCTATGAAAAAGCGCTTATTCTCCAGAAGTTAGACACGTTTGTCTCAGATGAAACAGCGTTAAACTATTTTGAGGAATTCAAACAGAATTTTGAGTTGAACTTTGACCTCGTGCAATTGCGCTATGTGAAAGCGCCAAATAACGCTCCAAAGCTCGACTCTTTGATAACCTGGCTCGGTTCCGATAATGAAGCCGACAAAATAAAATTGGAAGATTACTGTTATCGGAACGATGCTGACTTTTCTTTAAATGATTCTATGTGGTTTGATGTGCCGACTGTTTTAAAAACCATTCCCATTGCGCAGAACCAATTCGATGCGCTGATTGGCTATAAATCGAAGACAACCGTGAATGATTCTGCGTATCATTACGCGCTTCGCGTAAATGGTTTCAGGAGGAAAGGCGAAATTGCCCCGTTTGATTTTGTAAAAGATGATATCCTCCGCATAACTTTGAATAAGCGCAAGATGGACCTTGTCCGTTCAACCTACGATAATATTTTTCATGAAGCCCAGCGTAATAATGAATTTGAGATTTATAAATAGTCGTCAGACGTCAGACATCAGTCGTCAGTTTAAATATCTGATGAGCTTTGTAATTGTCTTTGCATCGCTTACGGCTTTCGCCCAGGATGACGAACGCATTCTCATTGACCAGGTTGCAGGCATTGTTGGTGACGGAATCATACTGCATTCAGATATTGAATTGCAATACCAGCAGATGAAACTCGAAGGAGAAGTGCCTGAAGATTTTAAATGTGCCATTCTCGACCAAATGCTTGCGCAGAAACTACTGGTGGAGCAGGCGATGCTTGACAGCATCGTGGTGGGCGAAGACGAAATTGAAAGCGAGCTTGACCGCAGAATCAGGTACTTTATTTCTATGATTGGCTCAGAAGAAAAGCTTGAGGAATATTACGGCAAATCCATTATCCAGATTAAAGATGAATTCCGCGAAGACATTGAAGACCAACTGCTCTCGAACAATATGCGCTCAAAGATTTTGGAAAAAATAAAAGTGACTCCTTCCGAAGTGAAAAATTTTTTCAATGCAATCCCGAAAGACAGCCTTCCTTATTTTAATGCCGAAGTGCAGGTAGGGCAAATTGTGCTCAATCCGCAACCAAACCAAGAGTTAAAAGAATATGCACGAAAGTCGCTCGTTGATATTCGACAGCGTATTGTGGATGGCGAAGATTTTTGCGTGCTTACGAGTTTATATTCGGAAGACCCCGGCTCCCAAACCCAGTGCGGGAGTTTAGGTTTTATCAAGCGGGGGGAAATGGTGACGGAATTTGAAGGAGCTGCATTCCGTCTTGGCGTAAATGAAATCTCAGAAGTGATTGAATCGAAATTCGGTTTTCACATCATTCAAATGCTGGAGAAGAAAGGCGAAAAAATACTTGTACGGCATATTCTTATCATTCCAAAAACATCCAGTTTTGATTTGGTCGCGTCAAAAGAAAAACTCGACTCCATCAAAACCTTAATTAAGGAAGAAAAAATCAAATTCAACGAGGCAGCCGTAAAATTTTCAGAAGATGAAGCGACAAAAAATCAGGGCGGCATGTTGGTGAATCCGCAAACAGGAAATAATTATTTCGAGATTGACCAGTTAGATAAGTCGCTCTACTATTCCATTGATGAACTGATGCCGGGCGATATTTCCGAGCCGCAGCTTTTTCAAACTCCCGAAGGGTTGCAGGCTTACCGCATCGTGTATCTGAAATCAGAATCTTCAGCCCACGCAGCAAATCTCAAAGATGACTACTCGCGCATCAAGGCAGCCGCATCGCAGCAGAAAGAAGAAGCGGAGTTTCAAAAATGGACGTTAGAAAAAGCAAAAGACATCTACGTATTTGTTGACTCTTCTTACGCTGATTGCGCTTTATTAACCAAATGGCTGAAGAATGATGCTGTGCTGGAGAAGACGTATGACTGAGCACATGAGAAACGACTCCCTTATTTTTTGAAATCTTTAAAAAACATAACCCAATACTATGACATCTGAAGTACAAGCAGTTGACGCGATGGCGGCATCCTATAAAAAACTGAAAGACGAAATCGGCAAAGTGATTATCGGGCAGGATAAAGTCATCGAAGCGGTGATGATTTCCATTTTTTGTGACGGGCACAGTTTGCTGGTGGGCGTTCCGGGATTGGCGAAAACGCTGCTCGTGAGCACGCTCGCGCAGGCGCTGGAACTTTCGTTTAAAAGAATTCAATTCACGCCCGACCTGATGCCGTCTGATATCACCGGCTCAGAAATTTTGGATGAACACCGCCAGTTTAAATTCAACCGCGGTCCGCTGTTTGCCAACATCGTGCTCGCGGATGAAATCAACCGTACGCCTCCAAAAACACAAGCCGCATTGCTTGAGGCGATGCAGGAACGCTCCGTTACTGCGGGCGGCACTACGCATAAATTAGAGCTTCCGTTTTTCGTACTCGCTACGCAAAACCCGATTGAGCAGGAAGGAACCTATCCGTTGCCCGAAGCACAACTTGACCGTTTCATGTTCAATATCGTGGTGGACTATCCTTCGTTTGAAGAAGAAAAAACGGTAGTAAAAAACACCACTTCTTTCCGTGAAGTGACGGTAAACAAGAGCCTGTCTGCAAAAGATATTATCGGCTTTCAGCAACTCGTGCGCAAAATTCCCATTGCAGATAATGTGCTTGACTATGCCGTGACGCTTGCCAGCAAAACGCGCCCCAACACACCGAAAGCTCCCGAAATCGTAAACAACTATCTCACGTGGGGAGCAGGTCCGCGCGCTTCGCAATATCTCGTGCTGGGCGCAAAATGCCATGCCGCCATCCACGGCAAATATTCACCGGATATTGAAGATGTGCAGGCAGTAGCGCTCTCCATCTTGCGCCACCGCGTGGTGAAAAACTATAAGGCAGAAGCTGAAGGTGTGAGCGTGGATGAGATTTTCAAAAAATTGTTTTAAAAAATATTCCGATCAAATTGAAAGTCCTTGTCCATGATGATGAGAAAAAAGGATTTTGGGCAGAAGTACCTTCATTGCCAGGATGTTTTACGCAGGCTGATACAATGGAAGAATTAATTTCCAATATTTAGTCGTCCCTCAAAAACATTAACAAGTATTGATTTCATTGGGCTTTATAGCAAAAGCAGTGGATAAAAATCTGCCAGATTCGGAGGTTACAAGCAAAAAAGTCGGCAGATTTGTTGCATGATAACAAAGCCAAAAAACACCGCTCAGTTGGGATTCTATTCCACCTTTGAGGAGCAACTGGATCAGCAGCATCCGTTATACATCTTAGC
>Ga0163153_10001869_pt1 | contig 32265 bp, 25 predicted proteins | sample OliLakLV19MP6IB1_FD_148629 | JGI IMG/M metagenome (GOLD analysis project Ga0163153, IMG submission 148629) | Freshwater microbial mat bacterial communities from Lake Vanda, McMurdo Dry Valleys, Antarctica - Oligotrophic Lake LV.19.MP6.IB-1 | ecosystem: Environmental > Aquatic > Freshwater >... | reverse complement strand
CCATGGCCTCACCGATCACCATTGGGAACCCCTCCCAGGAGGAAGTAAGAATAAACCAATCCGAACGACTAACCAATGCATAAGGATTGTCATAAAAGCCAAGAAAATAAATATCAAAATCTCGAATATCGTCAGCAGGTTCATTAAAAGAATAAACACGCAGTTTTTGCTGTTTGGCCAAAGAATAAAGTTCATCAAAACGTTCCCCCTCGCCAACGATTATCCATTTTGATTTTACTGATTTTATATACTCCGCAGCGAGTCGTACAAATGCTTCCTGATTCTTTTGGCGGGTGAGCCTTCCTACTGTAATAAAGCACGTTCGTGGGTCATTGAAAAGCGGAAGCCATTGAGCCGGCACCGGCTCTGCTGCCTTTGATTTAATTACATCCGGATAGAAAAAATTGGATATCCACTGCACTTTCTTTTCATCCATATGAAAATGACCGATAAGTTCCTCCAGCACTCCTCTACTCACCGTAATCAAAACATCTGCTTTCTTATATAAAAGAGGAATCAAGATCATTCTTCGGATCCAGCCAATAATACCTTCAATATTTTCATCATGAAGTTTGCTGCCGTGTATACAGCAAATTACTTTTTCATTTTCCCGCGACAGGATATTCACATAATCAGCTCCTTCCAGGTGGCTGATACATATATCCGCTTTCACGGTTTTTTTAATTTCCCTCAAGCGCTTACACCGCAAATAGAAATTATAGATTTTCCCAAAAAAACCTTTGCCTGCTTTTACATCCAGGGAGATCACCTCATTTCCCGTTTTGAATGCATGACCGGCATCAAAATTAAAAACACATTCAATTACCTTATATTTTTTAGATAATTCAACCGAGAGGTTATAAAACACCCGCTGGGCACCACCAAAATTTAAATTCGTAATTACCAGAAGAATTACCTTTTTCTCCATTCAGCTATTCTAACTATGAAATTGATTGTACTGACTAACCACGGACCGGATATCAAATTTTGATACGATGATATCCTTTAAGTTCCTTCCCATATCCACTTTTTCCGTCTTACTATTTTCAAAATAAATAATCTCTTTCACAGCCTCTTCGGCAAAATGATCGCGGTCAAGTAAAACTGAGTTCTTATGGCTAATCAGATAATCGTCAAAATCTCCAACTCCTTTGCAGGCAATAACCGGCAGTTGTGACAATGCCGCTTCTTTTACAGCTACACAACTTGATTCAGAGATAGAAGGATGCAGTAACCAATCGGAAGCTTTTAGGTAATCCATCACATTATCAACATAACCCAAAAGCTCTATATGATTTTGCAAACCAAGTTCCAATATCCTCTTTTTTATAGCCGGCTCATTTTCTCCTGAACCTAATAAGAGTAAATGAGCTTTGTGTCCCTTCTCGTTAAGCATCCTGCATACTTCAATGGATTGTTCAGGTCTTTTAAAAGGATCCAATCTTCCAACGGATATTAAAATAATCGATTCCGAAAGTTTACTTCTGATTTGAGCCACCTTTTCAGGAGTATGCGTGCCAAAGACAGAAAAAGCATAACCGAGATTGATGTGATGAATTTTCAACGCATTGATTTTCTCTCTTTCAATCATGTAGCGCCTGGCTGCTGCCGAAACCGTAATAATATCTTTCGCAAGCCGGTACGTCAGTTTGTAAGAAAGATCGTCATCAAAACCAATATGTTCTGCCAAATCCAAATGATGTCGGACAACAACAATTCTTGCCTTCACAAAATATTGCGCTAATACCGCAATGAAATTTGCCGGTTCCAAATGACTATACACCACATCTACCCTATTATTTCTGATAAACTGTATGAGGTGAAACCAGTAGTAAATTATTCTAAGTGATGTGAATCGGGTTGGTCGAATTGCAACCGTTTCGTAAGCGACTCCGGCAGATTTACAGAGGCCAGGCAGGTAGGGATTTATTTGTTGGTTCAGAAAAAATACGCGGTGCCCTGATTTAACAAATTCAGCCATTAGACTCTCCTGGTCTTTCACCCGTGTTCTTATTGACGTATAGAAGAGGATAACTGACATACTAGCTTAAATGAGTTGTTGTTATCCGTTTAAATTCTTCCGCCCATCGTTGCCAATTAAAAGCAGCAGTATACGATTGAATACAATTTCTAGAAATCATCTCATAATGCAAGGGAGAACTCATCAACTGAATAATTCTTTGAACATAGCCCTGCACATCATCTTGTGCAAACATAAATCCGTTGACTCCCTCAGTCACTAAAGAAGGTATGCCGCCCGTGTTAGTAGCCAATACGGGAACTCCCACGGAGAAAGCTTCTGCAATCACAATGGGCGTACAATCCGCCCGTGTTGGAAGAATGAAAAAATCAGTTTGATTAAGTATAGCTACAAACTCCCCTTCTGCTGAATCCTTATCCAACTTTTCAATGACACGCACGTTCTTCAAATCACTTCCTGGTGGAGGAATACAACCTATGACAGTTAGGCGAACATCCATTTTTCCTTCAATAAGGTCCTGAAGAATTTCTAGCGCCACCTCTCCGCCTTTCCGCCCCCAATCTACTCCAACAAACAGAAGGTTACATTCTTTCTGAGACAATCGCTTAGGAGAAATTTCCGTCAACTGGCTAATATTCGAGCCAAAGGGAACCGTGGCTACCCGATTAACTTTAAAATGTTGACTAACAAAATCAGAAGCCCACGAAGATGAAAAAAAAGCCAGGGCAATTTTATTAAAAGCTCGATGCTCAACAAAATCTACCTCCCACCAAGAAATCTTTGATACGTTATTTAAAGAAGGATAGTAATTAAATAACTGCAGGATTGAGCAATCTCCAAAACTAATGATCGGGATTTTAGTATTTAAAAAAGCTATTTCCGCTAATCCTGCCGGAACAAAAATAAACTTATATCCAACCTTCTGCTTCAACAAACCCGAATAGTGCCGCCCATAACACCAGGCCAGGATAATTCCATAATCAAAAATGTACTTCCTTCCTGTCAGCTGGTTTATAAGTTTTCCAAAATAATATCCAACTCTCCTTAAAAATTTAAATGAAGGTGCTGGGAGGTGATCTACTTCATACTCCTTTTGAAGAGCCTGCATCATGAAATAGGGAATTCCAGACCAGTCTTTTGTTGAAAAAGGATTTTTCGCACTTAAGAATATTATTCTTTCTCTTACCATTCATCGAATGAACAATGATTGCTAGTTATATTAAATCCGGGTTAATGCCATATACATAATCATCCACCATGGATACAGACGAGTGTTGCGTGGATATCTTAAAATTATTGCTCGTTAAAAAATCAACCACTATTTGCTTTGTTTTAAAAAATTCTGACTCACCCTGGCGAAACCTAAAATCATGACAGGAAATAGCAAGGTTCTTTATTCTTTTCAAGCTTTTTAACATTCCCTTCACGATAAGTTGCTCGGCACCCTCCACATTCATTTTTAAAAAATCAATGGACTGAATGTTGTTGCGTTCCACAAAGTCATCAAAGGTTTCAGCCTGAATGGTAAACGTATTGCGGTTAGAGACTTGTAGAATAGAGTTACCCAACGAATTATCAGAGTCCTCTATGTTTACCGTTCCTGCTTTATCCGATAACGCCAGGTTTGAACTAATTACATTGCCAAGGTTGTTTGACTGCACAAGGTATTGCAAAGCCCTATAGGTTTTGGGATGGGCCTCAACAGCAAACACTTTACCGGTAGAGCCCACTAAAGAAGAAAATATAATAGTCTCCTCCCCCACACCGGCCCCAATATCGATTACGGTATCACCGTACTTAGGCATATAGGCAAACCCGGAGAGTTGTTTGAGTTGTTCATATAGATAATCTTTATCATAGACCCACCCAGGTCCTGAACCAAGATAGGTGACCCCATCGATTCTAAATTCCCACGCATCAAACTCTTCATGAAAGTCTACAAGGTCTATTTTCTTTCCACGTTGTTTATACCGCCAATAAATAATTCTCTTGAGCAATCCTCGTGTTGCCGGCTTGTTTAGAAATTTAATTATCGAATTTACAATCGTCATGTATAAAACATCTAAATTATGATCACTTCAGGAAGGCCGTATTAATACCTAAGGTTAATTCACCATTGGATGAAACGGTAAATCCTTTTGATTCCAAGGTATCAATTATTCCTTTACTACTTGCTTGCTCCTCATGAATTTCTATGGCAATGGCCCTGACTTTAAGAAGCCAGTCCAAATTACTTTCTGCTTTAAAAATCTCTGATTCTCCGCCCTCGATATCGATCTTAAACAAGTCAATAGTATCTCCAAAAAAGTCAATCGCATCAGATGGAGTAATCGAAGCCACCTTACCTTCTGCATCTTCTTTCACCCGAAACGACCAATTCATTTTATCGCGAAAATCATTAACTATCAAAAGATTTTCCTTTGTTGGCCACAAGGCACGCTCCATGAGTTCAACTCCTGAAAAATTATTTTGCAAAATATTCTGCTGAGCTTTTCTGTAATTATCGTGGTCAGGTTCAATGGCAAGAATTCTTGCGTCCGCATTCGCTGCCTTAAAGAAAATAATGACCAGGCCAATATTGGCCCCGGCATCCACTATCGTAGAAGGTGCGCGACTAAATTTTTCTTTGAATACCGAAAGCGCAAACTCATACTCTTTAGAAATTACAACTTGGTGGAACACCAACACATCACTGCCTGCCAATCTTAAATTGCAGGAATACGTTTTACCTTCCATAGCAAGACGCACCGTTACTTCATTGTTTTCCGCTAATCGAAATGACTTGCTATCATATAAGTAAAGAAGATCGAGTTTGTTTTTTTTATCATCCAGCAGGTTGAATTTTTCTGACTGTTTGGTAAGCCCCAATTTACCGGATATCAATACCATCAAGTCAGCTAATGAAAAAAGTGATAATACGGTAAGCCAGCGACTGAGCATAATCACTTAATGATAGGACTCCCATTTACAATCCGCAAATACATCTCCATAAAACCACGCCCCTTCATATTTGGCAAATTCCGAACCTCCATCAGAAATGGTGAAGTCACAAATTCGATCTAGTTCATCAAACGTATTTGTGCGAGGAACATGAATAGCGGCATACACGCTGTATGAACCCGGTGCCAGAAATTGCTTGGGTAATTCTACTCTGAGTTTTATTTCTCCTGGTTTATAAAATTGTTCAAGCGGGCGCTCGGTAGTAAATACTTTTCTTCCCAACGAATTTTGAATGGCCACACTTAAAAATACCATGGAGTGATATTTTTCCGAAAACACGGAGAGATCTAATGTCATTTCCTCATTATGAAGAAAATTATAGCGCGAAATTCCTGACCTATCTGCCAGTTGAATGCTTTGGAAAAAGATATCTGTCTTTTTTTGATTGGACCTTACAAAACCCGTGCTCTGCTCAAAAGACGCGTTGTATTTATTAATGATATCAAGTGTATCACCCATGCCCGCAATTTTGCCTTCTTTCAATAAAATTGCTCTCCGGCATAATTGAGAAACAACTCCGAGCTGATGACTCACGAACAAAATGGTTCTTCCGCTTTTACTTACATTCTCCATTTTGCCGAGGCACTTCTTTTGAAATTCGGTGTCACCCACTGCCAGCACTTCATCAATGATTAATATTTCCGGCTCCAGAAAGGCCGCCACTGAAAAGGCAAGCCTGAGTTGCATGCCACTGGAATAATGCTTTAATGGAGTATCGAGGAATCTTTCTGTACCCGAAAAATCAACAATCTCATCAAACCTGGTTTCGATCTCTACTCTCTTCATCCCCAACAAGGCGCCATAAAAGAAAATATTTTCTCTGCCGGTTAATTCCGGATGCAAACCGGTTCCAACTTCCAGCAAACTCGCTATGCGGCCTCTGGATATGATTCGGCCCTGGGTGGGCGGTGTGATTTTAGAAAGTATTTTTAGCAAGGTTGATTTGCCGGCACCATTCTTTCCGATGATACCAATGGACTCACCTTTTTGAACCTGAAAAGAAACATCCTTGAGTGCCCAAAAATCCTCAGAAGAATTTCCTCCTGGCTTTAGCAGGCCAGCAATTTTTTCCCGCAGGCTCAGGTAGCCACCGGCCATATGTGATATTCGGAATTTCTTAGAAACGGATTGTACTTCCAGGATGGGTTTCATATTATGAAAAATCAGCAAAGAAGTTTTCCGTTCTTCTAAAGTAAATTAACCCTACCACTAAAAAAATCAAGCCCGATATCAAACTAACCGCCAGCATGGAAATATTTGACCAGCTGCCAATCAAAGGATAACGGAAAAGTTCAACGGCAGCATACACCGGATTAATGGCTACTATGTATTTCAATAAGGGAGAGGATACGATCGATACTGGATAAATAACAGGTGTTAAAAACAACATGACTTGGATAACAAAAGGAATCACATACCGGAAGTCACGGTATTTTACATTTAATGCCGCCAACAAGCAACCGGGGCCCAAGGTAGCAATGAATGCCACTAGTAAACCTCCGGGCCAAAACCACAGCGCATGATAAGAGACTGATTGTTTATAAACGATGAGAATGACGATAAATAAAATGAAGGCTACCAAAAAATCAAAAACAGCCCCTAAGACAGATGAAACCGGAATCACCAACCTGGGAAAGTAAATTTTTTTGATAATCAAAGAATTGCTGATCATGCTGTTTGAAGCATTGGTGAGCCCGGTGGAGAACACATTCCAAATCATAAGCCCGGACAAAACAAATACAGGATATGGCAAATCCTGAGAAGGCACCTTTAGCGCTCTGCTAAAAAAAAGAGTAAAAATTGCCATCATAAACAACGGCTGAAGAAGTGCCCATAAAATCCCGAGCACCGTTTGTTTATACTTTATCTTGATATCACGCCAGGTGAAAAAATAAAACAACTCATGGTAACGCCAAACTTCCCGCCAATCGAAAAGTTTTTTTCCATCAGATTCAATGATATATTTAAAGTCTTCTTCCACTTCTTTCATTTATGCGAACAGATCAAGTTGTTTACTTTTCATCGACCGTAATCTAATTCGCTTTTGGTGGGCAAGTTACCATGAAAATTCTTTTCCTCATTCCATATCCTCTGAAAGAATCACCCTCGCAACGTTTCAGGTTCGAACAGTATTTTAAAAACCTCCAAAATCAGGGTATCACAATTCAATGCCAAAGTTTTCTTTCCAGTAACAACTGGCATTTGTTTTATAAAGAAGGTTATCCGCTGCAAAAAACCCTAACGCTTATAAGGGGCACCGCCAAAAGAATCTATGCTTTATTAATTGCCCCCCCCTGCAGATTCATATTTATACACCGTGAAGCATCACCTGTCGGGCCTCCTGTTTTCGAATGGGTTCTGGCAAAAATTCTCCTCAAAAAAATTATTTATGACTTTGATGATGCTATCTGGCTGACAGACAGGGTTAATGAATCTACTTTTTTGAAAGCGATTAAACGGAGAGATAAGGTTAAACAAATATGCCGATGGAGTTACAAAGTAAGCTGCGGCAATCAATACCTGGCGGATTATGCACTTCCATTCAACGATCAGGTAGTGATAAACCCGACAACCATTGATTGTGAAAACATGCATAACCCGGCACTTTTCGAAAAAAAGAAAAAATCAGGCAATATTGTTATTGGTTGGACCGGCTCACACTCCACATTGAAATATCTGCTTTTATTAGAGCCCGTTTTGCAAAAACTGGAAAATCAATTTGACCAGGTTTCATTTCTCGTGATTGCCGATCAGCAGCCTCCGCTTCGATTGAACAGGCTCAACTTTATTAAATGGAATCCCGATACTGAAATCGAAGACCTTTTAAAAATAGATATTGGCATTATGCCCCTGCCTGACGATGAGTGGACGAACGGTAAATGTGGGTTTAAAGCACTCCAATATATGGCGCTGGAGATTCCGGCTGTGATTTCACCGGTGGGTGTAAATACTGAAATAATTTCAGAAGGTGTTGAAGGATTTCTTTGCAGCACCGATGGAGAGTGGCTGCTAGCTTTGAATAAACTAATTCAAGACCCAACCCTTCGCGAGACAATGGGAAAAAGAGGTCGAAAAAAAATTATTGATTCCTATTCCATCTCTTCGAATACCTCCAATTTTTTATCGCTTTTTGAATAGTCCATTATGAGCGCAAGGGCCATGATATAAAATGGCAACAAGGGGATTTTATAGCGGGCTAGGGTTCCGAAATTAAAGGTAGACACCCCAACGGCAAAGGCAAACGTGATGCTAAAGACCAGGCAAAAAACCACGTGTGGATTAACCAGCATTTTGACTACTACGTGCCTCCGGACAAACAAAACATAGATCGTAAATAATAGAATCACAAAGCTTTCAAGCGCGGAGAGAAACATCAAGGGGTTTTTTACTTCCCACAGGTAGGGCCTGAACAGCGCTACATTTACTGCCTGTGGCGACAACTTAAGAATGCTGGTGAATGTTCCATCAAACTCGCCCAGTGAATAACGACTACCTGCATTTTTTCCTGAGTAGAAACCTATGTCGTAGGCAGTGATTCGGGCAGTTTCTGGTAGGCGACTTAACGAGTAACGCTCATCATTCTCTCCGATTTTAACAACGGCCCAATACCCTGATCCCACCACGATTAAAATCACAAATGGCATCAGCATCGCCCGAAGCATCAAGGACTTAATGCGGCTTAAGTTGCTAAAATAGATCCAAAGTATGGCCGCTGGCAAAAAACAGAGCAGAATATATTTTTTAATTTCAAACAAGGCATAAGCACTGATGATGAGCAGAAGAATTGAACCCAATTTTAATTTCTTGTCGATCAGTATCTGCTTCAGCGCATACATTAAAACACCTACGCTTGCCAGGGTAATCGTGTCTTTAAGTAATCCTGATCCCCAGAAAAAAACAGATGGAATAAAAAATGCTGCTAACGCGATCCACCCATGCATGTGCGGAACCAGGCTGTAAAATGCTTTGAAGAAAAGCCACATCCCCACAAAACTAACGACAGCAAAAAGAAGCGCTGTGGCCGAGTAACTGGAGAAAGTAATCAAATCAAATACAGCAGCAATGCGAACAATAAAAAATGAACTCGGATCATGGAAGAATAAAATCCGGGAAGTATACTTATAAAGCCCAGGCTCATTGCTTCCGGTTAATAGCCTAAACCCATCCGGGGAATCAATAATGGCGTTCCAGATTACACGACTTCCATAGGTGTGATAATTGAACGTGTCGCCACCATCATAATAAAACTGATAGATGAACCCGATCGCCAGTGCACCGATAATTTTAACAGTTAACGCAGGAAAAAAATAGCGCCTGTTGATATCATCGGTTACGTAAGGTCGTATGACATACGCCAGCACATAAATGATAATTAGTAAAACAGGGGTGACAATCAGATCGCGAAGTTCCACAAATTATAAAGTCAGTAACTGTGCGCGAAGGTAGCCATTAATCTAATCACCTTTTTCCAGATTCTTCAGCCTTTTCTTCGCGTCTTTAAAGGCCTCATCTTTTCGCTTGGATTTCTTTTTTACTTCTTTAAAATATCGTTTTGCTTCCGCCTTATTTCCCAACTTATCGTTGATCTCGCCAAGGGCAATTAAAGAAAATAGATAATACCCCGATTCGGTGGCGCCAATTTCTTCGGCATACTTCACTGCCAGAAGATAATATTTCTTAGCCTCCTCCAGCTTTCTTTGTGATTCGTAAAATTGTCCAAGAAAAAAAGCTGCATAGCGACCGCTGGTTGCTTCATAGCCCACCTGGCCGCTGTCAATTCTTTGCAATATCATTTTGGATTCACTTTCCATCTCAGGAAACATGCCACGGGCGTATAACATCCTGGCATAATAGCGATGGAAGTATGGATTATCCGGATAGATTGTGTAGAGGTACTCTGAAATTTGTAAGGCTCTGGGCTGATCGTTTTCATAACTATTTAAAATGCGCATGAGCCATACCATCGCCTCCGTGCGCGTATAAAAGGCATTGTACGAAACCTCTTTTAGCAGCTTTAAGCCCAGCTGTTTGTCGCCCTTGCGAAAGAACCACATGATTGGCTTCAGAGAAGGATAGTTTTCGGGCACCCACACCGAAAAATAGTTGTACAGGGCATCACCAAATAATAACTCAGGACTTAAGTCTGCTTTCTCCCGGCATATTTCCATGTAGTTCAATGCCGTCTTTCCCTCTACGGCTGATTTCGTCCAGTTTTTTCTCTCCTCATCGGAATAAAGTCTTCCTTTAAAACCATGAGCGGCAGCCAGAAAAAAAGCACCTTCAATTTTATACTCAGGATATTCCTCGAAAAGATTCCTGGCTACTACGATGGTGCTATCCATGTATGCTAAGAAACGATCATCGTATTTGGTCTCTTTTGTGTTGGGCATAATCTTCCACCATTCGCTCAAGCCCAGGAGAAAATAAGGTAGCGGGTGCCACGGATACTTCTGCTTAAACCAGCGAAACTGCTGCTCCGCTTTTTCAAACTTGAAATTATACAAATCGTTCAGCGCCTCGCTGATTTCGATTTGCATGCTCACGTTGTTGATCAGAATAATGGTGGTATCCTTTTTAACCTTCGCCTGAGCAGAAGCCGAACCACACACCATCACGCAGGCCATCAACCCAAAAAATATAGCAACTCCAAAGAATCGTTTTCTCATTTCTAATTTTCAAATAAACAAAAACTTACCTTCGCAGCTACAAAAAACAAGACATGCAACACGAAAAGGAACAAAGTTCGCTCTTTGCTGCTGATAAGAAACTGACATTCATCATCCTTTGTTTACTCTCTATCCTTTTATTGTTCGTAAAGAAATCATTCATAGAGAACGAAACTGCCGCGTTTGAGTTCCTTCAAGACCGCCCCGAAGGTGCCATTCTTAAAATGATCAGCGCCCTTCAATTCTTTTCTATACCCTTTATCTACCTGTGGAAGTTTACCGTGATCGGATTTGTGCTGTGGGTGGGTTGCTTCATGTTTGGCTTCCGCATCACGTTCAGCCAGTGCTGGAGTGTGGTTATGGCAGCTGAATTCATCTTCGTACTTCCTGAAATAGTAAAGATCGTATGGTTCATGTTTTTCCAAAGCGACCCGACTTTACCCGAAATCAGGGCCTTTTATCCTTTTTCTTTGATGAATTTCTTTGACTATACGGAAGTAGCCAAGCGATATGCCTATCCACTAAGGGCCATTAGTGTTTTTGAGATTTTCTATGTCCTGATCATGGTGAACGGAGTGCACTATTATGCAAAACGGGAAAAAAAGGCAGCCTGGTGGATTGTTTCAACGTCCTACATTTTGATATTTATCTTGTGGCTTATCTTTTATGTGATTGTCTATAAATAGCCTTGGAAGTAGTGGGCTGCCGGCAAGCGGCTGCAGGCAGTCATGGAAAGAAGTTCATTTTAAAACTATCTGTTACCCAATCTTCATCTAAGCAAGAAATAGGTGTGGTTTAGCATTATTGTCTACTCGCGACTGCCTACTGCCTACTTTTAATTCTTACGTGTAGACTATTTTTTCCCTATTTTCGCCCCTTAAATTCAAAGAAAACACATGAATTTTCAGAAATCGAACAATATCACCGGTTGGTTAGTATTTGCCGTGGCCCTGATTACCTATTGGCTCACGATGGAGGAAACAGCAAGCTATTGGGATTGTGGCGAATTCATCGCGGTTTCTTATAAACTTCAGGTTCCACACCCTCCTGGCGCTCCCCTCTTTCTTTTGATGGGCCGGGTCTTCTCGTTTCTGGCAATGGGCGATGTTACCAAAGTGGCCTATTGGATCAACTTTATGAGTGTGCTGGCCAGTGCCTTTACGATCCTTTTCCTTTTTTGGTCGATCACACTGTTTGGTCGCAAAATGATGGGCCTTGCCAAAGACTCAGAAATAACGTCAGATCAAACCTGGATATTAATGGGCGCAGGTCTGGTAGGCTCTCTGGCCTATACCTTTTCCGATTCATTCTGGTTTTCTGCTGTCGAAGCAGAAGTGTACGCCATGTCATCCTTCTTCACAGCGTTTGTGGTTTGGGGAATTTTAAAATGGGATGTAATTGAAGACGAAAGCAAAGCCAATCGTTGGATATTGTTAATGTTCTACATGATGGGCCTCTCCATCGGCATTCACTTGCTTAACCTGGTAACCTTGCCGGCCCTTGGCCTAATATATTATTTCAAAAAATTTAAACCCACTACCTGGGGTGTGATTGCTACGTTGGCTGTTAGCGTTGGCCTTGTATTATTCATCAACGATTTTATTGTTCCCGGCTTGCCTACCATTGCAGGTTACTTCGAGGTTTTCTTTGTTAATACGCTCGGCTTTTTCTTTGGATCTGGCGCCCTGGTCTTTTTTATGATATTACTTGCTGCTCTGGTATATGGAATCTATTACACGCAAAAGAACAACAAACCTGTTTTGAATACATTTATTCTGGCGACCACTTTTATTCTGATTGGATATTCTTCTTATACGATGGTGATCATCCGTTCGAACTACGATACACTCATCAACGAAAACGCACCCAAAGATGTAATGAGCTTTATCCGCTACCTGAAGCGCGAGCAATATGGTAGCCGCCCGCTCCTGTTCGGACAATATTTTACTGCCCGCCCGATTGATGTGGAGTATGGAGCAGCCGAATACACCAAAGGGAAAGACAAATATGAAATAGCATCACGCAAGTTCAGCTACGTGTATGAGCCTGGCCAGGAAACAATATTACCACGGGTTTGGAATCCGGATCATAAAGAAACTTATATGAGTATTTTAGGTCTTGCTGAAGGTGAGAAACCTACGTTTGCTCAGAACCTTTACTTCATGTTTCAACATCAGATAGGCAACATGTACATGCGCTATTTCATGTGGAATTTTGCCGGAAGAGAAAGTGATGAGCAAGGCGCTGACTGGCTGAGTCCAATAGGTGCCTCTAAAAATGTACCCGATGTTTTGGCTTCGAACAAAGGCAGAAATAATTTCTTCATGATTCCTTTTGTGCTCGGGCTGATTGGCATGTTTTATCAATTCGTAAAAGACACTAAAAACTTTTCCGTGATTGCCCTTCTCTTTGTCATGCTGGGCGTGGCTATTGTTGTATACCTGAACTCTCCACCCACCGAACCAAGAGAGCGCGATTACATTTATGCGGGATCCTACTATGCATTTGCTCTCTGGATCGGTCTTTCCGTCATTGGCATTGCCGAACTTCTGAAAAACTTTTTAAAGCAAGGAAAAGTAGCTGCCATCACCGCCACCTTAATTGGATTAAGCGCACCGGCCATCATGGCTGCCCAAGGATGGGATGACCACAACCGCGCCAATCGTTTCTTCTCAGTAGACTCAGCCGCCAATTATCTGAACTCTTGCGAAGAAAATGCGGTGATCTTTACCGGGGGTGATAATGACACATTCCCATTGTGGTATGCACAAGAAGTCGAAGGCATGCGCACCGATATGCGCGTGGTGGTGTTGAGTTATTATAACACGGATTGGTACATCGAACAAACGATGCGCAAGGCATACGAGTCAGAGCCAATCCCCTATACACTCACTGCCAAGCAATATAAACAAGGTGGGCTCAACGACTATCTGCCTTTTGCAGATCTGAAATTAAAAAGTCTTGACGCCAGGCAGTACATTGACTTGTTATCGAAGGATTACGCTCAACTGCGTGACGGTGACAGAAACATTATACCTAGTAAGGTATTAACGCTCAGCATCAACAAAGACGAATTGAGAGCGAAAGGACTTATACCAAAACAATTTGACAGCCTGTTGGTAGATCAAATGGAAATTAAGGTTCTCCGTGGAGCCCTCGAGAAAAAGGATCTTGCCCTGCTGGATTTTCTGGTTACCAATAATTGGGAACGTCCGGTGTACCTGAATAACACTTCATTGTCGCAAATCAACATTGACCTAAGTCCGTATGCCGTGCAGGAAGGAAATGCATACCGTATTCTGCCTATTCGCAATCCTCACCGAGACCGCGAGCATCTGGTTGATACCGAAAAAACCTACGACAACATGATCAACAAATTCAAATACAGAGGGTTGGATGATGAGAAACTTTATTTCAGTGAGGACTATCGCGGCTTTGTATTAAATCATAGAAGCGCGTTGAATGATCTGGCGCAAGCATTGATTGACGAAGGTCAAATGGAGAAGGCCAACCAAGTGTTGGAATTCTCTCTTACAAAAATGCCAGACCGTGTGATTCCTTTCGATATCACCGCTCCAACGTTAGCGGATCTGTTGTTCCAGGTAGGTCAAAAAGAAAAAGCCATAGAGATTGCCAAACTGAGTGGCGACCGTGCCGATGAAATGATTACCTACCTGATTGAAGAAAATTATGGTATGTCGATCGAGGTAAGAAGAAATGCTTTTATCCTGAACACGTTGCAGCGCACCCTCTATGAAAACGGTGAAATGGAACTAGGCAAAAAATACGAAGATGCCTTAAACAAGCACTTGGCCAGCCTGCGTATTTATCAGGAAGATGGCATGTAAAAATTATTTCTGCACAATTAAAAACAAATCCAATGAGTGAGGAGCATCCTCGGTAAGGAGATAATCTTCCTGCCGGATGCTCATCACCAACTGGTCATCACTTCCCTTCAGTTTATTCCGGTTTACGCGATTCATAAACTCATAGGGAACTCTAAGGATAGCAGCAGGCAACTTATACTGAAGCTTGAAAATATCCCATCGCATGAGCCTATCCACCGACTTCTTGTTACGAGCATGATATTCCATCACTTTATCATTGCCGGTAATCCCATGCATGGTGACCTTAGAGAAAAAAGCTTTCGCGAGGTTGGTCAACTCCTTTGCAGTGTATTCACGGATGTGCCAGGGGTTGCGCGATAAAGAGTAGAGTCGGTTGGGTGTGGTGAGCAAGGCAATGCCTCCGGGCTTTAGCACCCGATGTATTTCCTTTAAGAATAGCCGGTCATCCTGAATGTGTTCAATCACCTGAAAACTGACCACCGAATCGAAGCTATTATCTGCAAAAGAAGAAAGAGGTGGAATGTTGCCACTTAAAAATCTTCCTTGTGGGTACTTTTGCTGAAGTTTATCGATCAGCGGAGCAATCTTATCAATCGCTGTATAGGAGGTTATGCCTGGCAGCAACAAATCTATTCCACGTCCTTCGCCACATCCTACTTCCAACAAATCCCCTTTCGCATACTGGGGAGCCAATACATAAGGGCGCAGCAGCCTTTGGTGGATAGGATTATCTGAAGGAATTGATTCTGAGGTAATTTCGGTGGTGTAGACAGATGCCATCGTAAAAAAAATTATCGGGCAAAAATAACGCAATTGGTTAAATTTAACGTTGTAATTTTATGTTGCTCAAATATACTATGAGACGTCTTATTATTCTCTTCCTGATTGCCTGGCCCGTCCAAATGCTGTTTTCACAGGCGCTTACCAGCATAAATTTTCGTGATTTATACAATCCTGATGGTGAAGTCTCCATCTTCCTGCAGCCGGTAAGGACCGCACAAAAGGTGGAGATCTATTTTAGAATTGAAACTAATCCATTACCCCTTGAAAAGTATGACATCACCTGGGAAAAAAGAGAGACGTATACACAGCGCACAGGAACGCTTTTAACCTATTCCGATACGACTAAATCCGAAAAACTGAAAAAGGGCCAATGGTCGTTTGATATTCCTGCAAAGCCCTGGTTGCTGGTCGTTAAAGTCACTAATAAGGAAACCAAAAAAAGCTGGATGCATTTCAAAAAGATCGAAGAAAATTATCCGGTGAGTGGATGGATTGAACAAGATAACGAACGGCTAACCCGAAGATATCTGATCGTTAATCAACCCTATACCATCAAAGGTAGTGACAGCAAGCCTTTCCATGTTTCCTGGTTCAACGAAGATTTTCCTGCCGCCTATCCTCCGTTTGCCGAAAAGGAAAGTAAAGAAGACCGCTTCATGTTCCACGACTCAACTTTTCAGGTTAGTCCGGGCGCATCGCTTTCACTTTCAAAAACAGGACTCTACCTATTTCAAAAAGACACCAATTCAGCGGAGGGATTTGCTGTAAGGGTGGTGAACAAGGTATATCCGAGATTTTCTAAAATTGAAGATCTCATTAAACCGCTGATTTTTATTTGCACCCAGGATGAATATGCAGAACTGCTTAACTCAAAAGGCGATAAAGCCAAATTCGATAAAGTCATTCTGGATATCACCAAAGACAAAGATCGCGCATCCAACTTCATGAAAGGCTATTTCAGAAGAGTAGAACTCGCCAACCAATATTTTATTTCCTACAAAGAAGGATGGAAAACTGACCGGGGCATGATTTACCTGATCTTCGGGTTGCCCGATGAAGTAAGCGTGAATGATGGAAACGAGACGTGGTACTATAAAAATTCAAAATCACGATTCACATTCGTGAAAAGCGGCAGTGTATATGATCCTGAGAATCATGTATTACTGAGAGATGAACGCTTTATGGAGCCGTGGTTTAGCACCATCGACCTGTGGCGAAAAAGCAGGTTCTGATTTAAATCGCTTCTTTCCTTACTTTTACAAAAAACATGGAAAAAACTGAAACGATATTCGGCACCCGTGCCGTCATGGAAGCCATTCTTGCCAAACGTGAGATTGAGAAAGTATTCATACAAGCCGGACTGAACAACGATCTGATCAAAGAACTGATCACGCTTGCAAAGAGAAGCGGGGTGCCGTTCACATTCGTTCCTCAGCAAAAACTCAACAGCCTTTCGACAAAGAATCATCAAGGTGTAGTCTGCGTTTTGTCGGCTGTTCAATATGCTTCTCTTGAAAATATTATTGACAAATTATACAGCGAAGGCAAAGAACCCTTTCTGCTGATCCTGGATCGCGTAACGGATGTAAGAAATTTTGGAGCCATCGCACGCACCGCGGAGTGTGCCGGCATCAATGCCATTGTTATGGGAGATAAAGGCAACGCCCCCATTACCGGTGATGCCATGAAAACATCTTCCGGTGCGCTCAGTCACCTGCCCGTGTGCCGGGTAAAGGATATGAAAAAAACCTTTGCGTTTTTAAAAGACAACGGAGTTCAGATTGTTGCGTGCACCGAAAAAGCAGATAAAATTCTTTACGAACTTGATTTGAATTCGCCTCTCGCCCTGGTACTTGGCTCGGAAGAAGATGGAATTTCTCCTGAGTTATTGAAAGATTCCGATCACCACGCTAAAATACCCATGAGCGGCAACATTGCTTCGCTCAATGTCTCGGTTGCCGCAGGTGTTTGTGTGTATGAAGCAATACGACAAAGGAACTATAAATAATCGTTGCCGTTGGGCCTGATCTTCAAATCGTTTACAATTTTTCTGAAGAGTTCTTCCTTATCCTTCTCACAAACGATAACCACATTATCGAAGGCACCTACCAGAAACCCATTCAAACCCTGCACAACAATCAACTTATCTTTTGGACCTTTGATAACAGAATTTCTGGTTTCATAGATCAATGTATCTGCGCTGATCGCGTTGTGGTTTGCATCCTTGGTGGAGTTATCATACAACGAACTCCATGATCCCAGATCAGACCACGCAAACGTACTCAACCAAACGTAAACGTTGTCTGCCTTCTCCATAATTCCATAATCAATAGAGATACTTTTTGTTTGGGAGTAAGCGGCTTGTAATGCCGTGCGTTCCTGTTCTGTATTAAATCGAAGAGCGGCTTCTTCAAAAACTTCCGTCATCTCAGGCAGATGTTTTCTAAAGGCTTCTAAAATTGCTTTTACTCCCCACACGAAAATTCCTGCATTCCATACAAAATCACCGCTATCAATAAATTTTTTTGCCAACGATAGCTCTGGCTTTTCCGTGAAGGTTTTTACTTTCTTTAAGGCAGGCTTTCCATTAATATATTGAATGTATCCATACCCCGTTTCCGGGCGAATCGGTTTGATTCCAAGAGTCACTAACTTGTCTTGATTTTTTGCCTGCTCAAAACAAGATCGTATGGTTTGTTGAAATTCCGCTTCATCCAAAATCAAATGATCGGATGGACTCACCACGATGACCGCATCCGGATTCTGCTTATAAATTTTCAATGAGGCATAGATGATACACGGAGCCGTATTCTTACGCATGGTCTCCGTTAAAATATTTTTAACCTCCATGGCAGGCAGTTGCTCCTGTGTTAGCGCCCGGTGCTCTTCATGGGTAACCACCAGAATATTCTCCTTAGGACAAAGTGGTAAAAACCGATCGTAAGTAGCTTGTAGGAGAGTTTTGCCTATGCCAAGCACATCTAAAAATTGCTTAGGGCGGGAGTTGCGGCTGTATGGCCAGAAGCGCGTTCCTACTCCGCCTGCCATCAGCACTACAAAAAGATTTTTATTCATAGATTTTCCTATTGGAATCTGAAATTACTTAAACGATACCCTCTTTGAGTAAATCATGAAGGTGGATGAATCCCGCCACCTTAGATCCATCTTTTACTACCAGTTGAGATATGCTATTTTCCTGCATCACTTGCAGCGCTTTCACAGCAAATTCGCTCTTGTCGATTGACTTGGGTGTGCGTGTCATGATATCCGCTGCTTTTACAGACCCAATATTAGATTCTTTTTGCAACATCCTTCTAAGGTCACCATCGGTAATAATGCCTAAAAGATTTTTTTCTTCATCCACCACCGCGGTTGCACCCAATCGCTTCGATGAGATTTCCAGTATTACGTCTCGCAGGGAAGTTTCAGCCCGCACCGTTGGTAGTTGATTGTTTGAAAAAACATCCTCCACCTTGAGATACAACTGCTTGCCTAATGCCCCCCCGGGATGATAACGAGCAAAATCTTCTTTAGAAAAATTACGCAGTTCAAGAAGGCAGACGGCAAGCGCATCACCCATGGCTAAATGGGCCGTGGTACTCGTGGTCGGTGCAAGGTTATTTGGACACGCTTCTTCCTGGATGGTAGCGTTCAATACAAAATCCGAATGCTCTGCCAGGTATGAATTTTTATTACTCACCAGTGCTACCAATTTTGAACCCCTCCGCTTCAGGAGCGGCACGAGTACTTTGATTTCAGGAGTATTTCCGCTTTTCGATAAGCAAATAACAATATCGGTACTCTGAATCATGCCCAAATCGCCATGAATGGCATCGGCAGCATGCATAAAAAGAGCCGGGGTGCCCGTGGAATTCAAAGTGGCCACAATCTTATTAGCGATGATGGCGCTTTTTCCAATTCCCGTAATCACCACCCGCCCCTTGGATTGAAGAATTTCCCGTACACAGGCCTCGAAATCGTTGTCGATAAAATGAGTAAGATTTTCAACCGCTTTAGACTCATTTAAGAGAACATCGATGGCGATTTGTTTGATATTTTTTACTATATTCAATGCTTATAACGTTTATAGAAAGCACAAAGATAACTAATTCAAAATTTTATTGATCAGGAACATGATGGTGGCAGAAGAGAAAGATGAATTGAAGGCAAAACTCAAGGAAATATTCGGTTATGGGAATTTCAGGGGGAATCAGGAAATAGTCATTAAAAATATATTAGGTGGCAGAAATACGTTTGTAATTATGCCCACAGGAGCAGGTAAATCTTTATGCTACCAGCTCCCGGCCATGATCAAAGATGGGCTTGCGATTGTCATATCGCCACTCATAGCCCTAATGAAAAACCAGGTAGATCAGCTTAATGCCTATGGCATCAACGCCCGGTTTTTAAATTCAACCCTAAGCAAAGGAGAAATCACACGACTGAAAAAGGAATGTATAACCGGTGCGGTGAAACTTCTTTACGTAGCCCCTGAGTCGCTCAACAAAGAAGAGAATATTGAATTTCTTCGGAAAGTGAAAGTTTCATTTGTAGCCATTGATGAAGCGCACTGTATTTCAGAATGGGGCCATGATTTCAGACCTGAATACAGAAAAATTAAAACGATGATTGCCCAGCTGGGAGATCTGAATGTGATTGCACTCACGGCAACCGCTACGCCAAAAGTGCAAATCGATATTCAGAAAAATCTGCAAATGGAAGAAGCTGATGTATTCATCTCTTCGTTCAATCGCAAGAATTTATATTACGAGGTGCGTCCTAAAAAAGAGACGAAAAAACAACTCATCAAATTCTTAAAAGAACACAAGGGAAAGTCAGGGATTATTTATTGTCTGAGTCGCAAGAAGGTGGAAGAAATTGCACAGCTCGTGAACGTGAATGGATTCAAAGCCGCTCCCTACCATGCCGGTCTTGATCCTGACGTAAGGATGAAAAATCAGGATGACTTTCTCAATGAAGAGGTTGATATCATTGTAGCAACGATCGCGTTTGGAATGGGGATTGACAAACCAGACGTTCGATTTGTTGTCCATTACGATGTGCCAAAATCACTGGAAGGATATTACCAGGAAACAGGACGTGCCGGGCGCGATGGACTGGAAGGCGTTTGCCTCATGTTCTACAGTCACAATGATTTAAACAAACTGGAGAAATTCAATAAAGACAAGCCTGTGCAGGAACGTGAAAACGCACGGGTCCTTTTACAGGAGATGGAGTTTTATGCAGAATCACCCGTGTGCAGACGTAAACAGTTACTGCATTATTTCGGTGAAGAGTACAAAGAAAAAAATTGTGGCTCATGCGACAATTGTATGCATCCACGCGAACGTTTTGACGGAACCGTGTACGTGAAGATGTCGCTGGAGGCGGTGAAGCAAACCAATGAACGATTCACGTTAAGTCACCTGGTAAACGTAATACGCGGAACAGAAGATGAATATGTAAAAAGCTACGCTCATTTTGACTTGCCTATTTATGGAAAAGGTGATCAGCAAGATGCCGACTTCTGGAAATCCGTAATCCGTCAGGCCCTGATATATCAATATCTTGAAAAGGATATCGATAACATAGGTGTACTGAAGGTCACTAAAAAAGGTAAGGATTTTCTCAAGAAACCACACCCGATAGAACTCGCCCGCGATCACCAATTTTCTACTGAAGTAGAAGATGAGGAATCTTCAGAGCGTGTGATCATCAACTCCAAGTCGTATGATGAGAAGTTATTCGAGCTGCTGAAGAACCTGCGCAAGAAAATGGCAAAGGAAAAGGACCTTCCTCCCTATGTCATTTTTCAGGATCCTTCGCTGGAAGAGATGGCCACCACCTACCCTACTACCAAAGATGAACTCGCATCTGTAAATGGTGTAGGCATGGGTAAAGTGAACAAGTTCGGAAAAGAGTTTTTGGATTTGATTCAAACCTATGTGGACGAGAATGATATTGAAACCGCTTCGGATGTAGTTGTAAAATCATCTGTTAATAAATCGAAGATAAAGATCTTTATCATTCAGCAAATTGACCGCAAGGTAGATCTGGATGAGATTGCCGAGTCGAAGAATATTTCATTTGATGAACTGCTTACTGAAGTTGAAAACATCTGTTATTCAGGCACCAAATTGAACCTGGATTATTATATCGATGAAGTGCTGGATGAAGACAAACAACAACAGATCTTTGATTACTTTCTCGAATCAGAAACGGATAGCTTAGAAGAAGCAGTCGATGCATTGAAAGATGAAGATCCTGATTTTAGCGAAGATAACCTAAGACTGATGCGCGTGAAGTTTTTAAGTGAATATGCTAATTAAGTTGCAATAGGATACTCTTACAAAAACCAACTTTCACACACAATAGCCACGGTACAATCCGTGGCTATTTTCATGTAACCCTGCCGCCCGTGCCGATTTTCAAATACTTCCTCATTTGGAAAATTATTAGAGCGTAATAGTATCTTTGATCCTTTAGATAGAATCCGGATATGAATATTTTAATTATTGGCAGTGGAGGAAGAGAGCATGCTTTTGCATGGAAAATCAGGCAGAGCCCTCTTTGTACAAATCTGTATGTGACACCCGGCAATGCCGGCACATCCTTGCTGGCAGAAAATGTCAACATCGGTGTTGATGAATTTGAAAAACTTAAAGCGTTGTGCCTGGCCAAAAAAATTGACCTCGTATTGGTTGGGCCTGAAGTGCCGCTGGTAGCCGGCATTTGCGACTTCTTCGAAGCCGATACTTCGTTAAATCAGATACTCATGGTGGGGCCCGGTAAAGAAGGCGCACAACTTGAAGGAAGTAAGGATTTTTCAAAACAGTTCATGCTCAGGCACCATGTGCCAACTGCTAAAGCGCGCACCTTTCATTCGCATGAAACGAAAGCAGCAATCCAATACCTTGAGACCTGCACCCCTCCTATTGTGTTAAAAGCCGATGGATTGGCCGCAGGCAAGGGTGTAATCATTAGTTCATCCGTTGAGGAGGCCAAACAGGAAATAACCGAAATGCTGGACCAAAAGAAATTTGGAGATGCCAGCGCCAAAGTGTTGGTTGAAGAATTCCTCGATGGCATTGAGGTTTCTGTATTTGTCCTGACCGATGGCGAGAACTATGTAATACTTCCGGAAGCTAAAGACTACAAACGCATTGGTGATGGAGACACCGGGCCCAACACGGGAGGTATGGGTGCTGTATCACCCGTTATATTCGCGGATAGCTCATTCATGAAAAAAGTGGAAGAGAAGGTGATCAAACCCACGGTGGAAGGATTGAGGAAGGAAGGCATTTCCTACAGGGGATTCATCTTCGTAGGTCTCATGAACGTGAAAGGAGAGCCGTTCGTGATAGAATACAATGCACGCATGGGCGACCCGGAAACGGAAGTGGTGCTACCGCGAATTGAGAGCGACCTGGTGGAGTTACTGGTAGCCGCAGCAAAAGGTGATTTGAAGGGCAAAAAAATCTCTATTCGTAATGAGGTCGCTGTAACGGTGGTGTTAGCCTCGGGTGGATATCCTGATGCGTTTGAAAAAGGAAAAGTAATAAGCGGGGCTTCGACAGACCGGCAAAGCACCTTGTTTCATGCAGGCACAAAAACACAGGATAAAAACATCGTAACCAATGGCGGCCGCGTAATGACGGCAACAGGAACAGGAAGCACCCTCACTGATGCGGTGAAAAACGCCTATGGTCTTGCCTCGACCATTGAATGGGATGGCATTTATTACCGCAAAGACATAGGGCAAGATCTTTTGAGACTTGAATCTGCCAACCAAGGCTAAAACCACGCTTGTCAAAACAACCTTAACCTTATAACTTTAAGGTTTAAATTCTAATAATACTCGGGATGGGTTGTGCATGCGGAACAAAGAAAGACGGAAAGGTATCCGGTTGTAATAACAATGGTGCCTGCGAAACGGGTGGTTGCAATAAAATGAACGTATTTGACTGGCTATCTAACATGGACATGCCGGTACAGAGTCGCTTTTCTGTTGTAGAAGTGCGCTTTAAAAACGGACGGAAAGATTTTTATCGCAACACTGACTCGCTATCGCTCACTACGGGCGATGCAGTTATCATTGAAGCCGCTACCGGCCATCACCTCGGTCACATATCCATGCAGGGAGAACTGGTGAGGCTGCAAATGCAAAAAAAGAAAGTTGCCAATGATGACGAGATCAAAAAAATCTATCGGCTGGCCACTCAAAAAGATTTAGAAAAATTCCAGGACATACAAAAACGTGATCTTCCAACACTGTTTCGCGCACGCGAAATCATCAGGCAATTAAATCTAAACATGAAATTGTCGGATGTGGAATATCAGGCCGACAATACCAAAGCAACTTTCTTCTATTCTGCCGAGGATCGCGTAGACTTTCGTGAACTAATTAAGTTACTGGCAACCGAATTTAAAGTGCGGGTAGAAATGCGACAGATTAGCCTGCGGCAAGAAGCCGGTCGCTTAGGTGGCATTGGCGTGTGTGGCCGCGAACTCTGCTGTTCAACCTGGCTGAGTGATTTCAAAAATGTTGCCACCAGTGCTGCCCGTTATCAAAATCTTTCGCTTAATCCAAGCAAGCTTTCGGGGCAATGTGGCCGGTTAAAATGCTGCCTCAATTATGAACTGGAAACCTACATGGAGGCATTGAAAGATATTCCGGAAATAGAGGTTCCATTATTAACTGAACAAGGAGAAGCGCGTCTTCAGAAGACGGATATTTTCAGAAGGATCATGTGGTTCGGTTATAAAGAAGATAACAACTGGTATCCATTGCGTATTGAAAGAGTAAACGAAATACTGGAGATGAACCGGGCCGGAAAAAAGCCAGCCAGTTTGGAAATAAATCAGGAAGAAGCGAAAGTTCCTTTCTCCAAGCTCAATAGCGACCTGGAAAGTATGGACAAGAAATTCCAGACCAAGTCGAAGAAAAAGAAAAAGAATCGCAGCCGTGGAAATGACAGGCAGGCACAGAACCCGTCAGGAAAAACTCCACCCACAAGAAATAATCCAAAAGGACCACGCAAAGAATGAGGAACACAGTCATTATTTTTTTATTGTGTCTTCTTTTCTCTTGCGATTCAGACCGATTGTTTGAACAAAATGTCACTCTTGAAAACCGATACTGGAGAATTGATGAACCAGTCACCTTTGATTTCAAGGTTGAAGATTCTTCAAAGCCATATACCATTTATTACAACATTCGTAATTCGTTGGAATATCCCTACGCAAGATTATTTATTCAGTATACCCTCTCAGATTCAGCCGGATTGCAGATCGATAAAAAACTGAAATCGCAGTTTTTATTTGATCAAAAAACAGGAAAACCACTTGGGCAAAGTGGTGTTGGTGATGTGTTTGACCATCAGTTTTTGATAATAGAAAAACACGTTTTCGATTACCCGGGGAAATACCATCTCACGATTGAGCAATATAACAGGCAAGATACGTTGCTTGGAATTTTGGCAGTGGGTGCGCGGATCGAAACATTTAGAGCGAAATAAAAAATGGGGCTTAAAGCCCCATTTTTTATTCGAAAGATTTTAAAAATTCAAAAAATTAAAATCCTTCTGATTCAACCTGAAAAACAAAAATCTAAACTCAAATAACCAAGAAACTGTTTCAAATGTAATCGGGTGCGGGGCACTCTCACCCATAAAACGATTAGAAAGAAATTAGAATCATTTTGAAGCTGCTAACACCACTCTTACAACTGTGCCTTTTCCGGGAGAAGAGTCCAGTTCAATGCGCCCTTTGTGGATAGATAGGATGCGGTGACTTAAGGGCAATCCGATACCATATCCTTTTATTTTTGAAGTTGCATCAGTTCTAAAAAATGGTTCGAATACATTGTTTAAGTCCTTCTTTTCAATGCCCGGCCCCTGATCTGAAACCTCCACCACTAACTCATTTTTTACTAAGGTCAAGGTAACTTTTGCCGCTTTATCCGGTGAGAACTTGCAGGCATTTTCAACTATGTTTTGAAAGGCAATTTTTAGCAGGTAAGGATTTCCCAACACGATGAGTTTGTTTTCATCTTCGGGCATTTCGTGAATACCTACCTCTACCCGATACCCTGGGTCAACGCTGTTCACAAAGTCGCGCACGTCCCAGATAATTTCATCCAATCGTACCCTGGTCATCGTGAAAGAATCCTGCTCCCGTGTAAGCCTGGCTAACTCGAGCAAACTGTTAGATAATTGATTTAATCCCCGGATATCTTCCAGCACCGATTCAATGGTTTGATGGTACTCTTCCTTTGATCGTTCTTTTAAAAGTGTTACCTCCAATTGAGAGGTAATATTGGTAAGTGGATTTTTTAGTTCATGCGAAACATTTGAAACAAACATTTTCTGCAGCTGAAATGCTTTTGCGATGCGCCCCAATAATTCATTGAATATTAAAATCAACTTACCCATCTCGTCTTCATAGGGGCTTTCTTTCAACCGCTGATCCAGATTTTGTGGAGAGATGCCTTTTACCTCATCCATAATTCGCTTGATCGGACGAAGGGCCCGTCCGGAATATATCCAACCAGAAATAAATACTACGGCAGTTAAAATCAGGTAAGCAACTGTTAACAATGCTTGCAAATCCAACAACCTGGCTGACCCGTTGATATCTACCGCAGCCGCTACCACCACATAATCAAAACCTTTGTCCCGGAACAAAACCCCCATCACGTCAAAGTCATTCTTCTCTGTGCGCACCTCGCCCACTTTTCTCACACTCAGGAATGATCCCGGATTCAAAAACTTCGTTGTATCTCCACTGAAGTATATCTCTTTGTTCTCATGATCATAAATCCGAATGGTTTCTTTGTATAAATTATCGCGCTTGGCGCGGTCGATAACCTGAAGCAATGCCGAGTCCACACCTTCAACTTTGATAAGCAGGATAGCCGATGTAATTGCCTTTTCCTTTAACCTTCGGTAGAACTCCCGTTCAGAAAACTGGGCGGTAAAAAAATAGATGGACATGAAAGCCATCAAAATAATGGTGCTCACAAGAATAGTAAACTGCAGGGTAAGCCGGGTTCGTATCTGCACAGCACTTATTCTTCTTTTAAGATATAGCCCATTCCAAATTGTGTGTGAATTAATTTCTTATCAAAATCACGGTCAATCTTTTTCCGAAGGTAGTTCACATATACCTCCACCATATTGGTGCCTGTATCAAAATCTACATTCCAGACATTCTTCGATAGTTCTGCGCGCGGAATTACCTTGCCCTGATTGCGAAGAAAATATTCCAATAGGGCAAACTCTTTTGATGTAAGTTCAATCTGCTTGCCTGCACGCACCACAATCTTTTTATTCAGGTCAAGAATCAGATCCGCAATGCGCAAATAATTATCATCGACCGGATATTTTGGTTGACGCTTGGTGAGCGAACGGATTCGTGCCAACAACTCTCGAAATTCAAACGGCTTTGCCAGGTAATCATCCGCTCCGCTGTCCAATCCCACCACTACATCATCGGTATCCCCCAGAGCCGTAAGCATTAAAATAGGTGTTTCAATTTTACCGGCCCTCAATTCGCGACACAGCTCATGACCGGTAAGACCCGGCATGATTACATCTGTTATGATCAGATTATACTGATTACGAAACGCAAGATATTTTCCTGACACGCCATCCTCTGCAGCGTCAACCCCATATCCATTCTCCTCCAGACCTTTCTTCAAAAATTGAATGGTCTTCTTTTCATCCTCGATCAACAGAATTTTCATCTACCAAAAGTAAATTGCTATGATGTGAAGTTAGCATTAGAATTCGATTAAAACCACTTTGTTAAAATGAAGATTCCATTTGGAAAGATTATCTTCATAAGTCAATTTCAGGTTTAGCAAGTTTAATCTGCTTGGTTAAGTCCCATTGAATCGCAAGATTCGTGGGATTTTTTATTTTCTAATTACTTGCCGTTGACCATGTCTTTAAAAAGCAGTTTACTTTAGGCCATGGCATGAATAATCAAATAGGCAATTGCGCCTGCAAGGTATCCGAATGCTGCGAGAAGACTTATTCTTTTCAGGTACCAGATAAACTCTATTTTCTCCATACCCATGGCGGCAACTCCCGCTGCAGAGCCAATCACTAACATACTACCTCCTGTACCGGCACAATATGCCAGATATTCCCAGATCATGTGATCCATAGGATAAGTTTCCAGGCTATACATACCCATGCTCGCGGCCACAAGAGGTACGTTATCAACAATAGAAGAGAGCGCTCCAATCAATGTAATGATAATCCGATTATCACCTATTTCCACATTAAGATACTCTGCGAATTTACCGAGCGTAGACATAGATTGAAGAGCACCCACAGCCAACAAAATGCCTAGAAAGAACAAAACACTTGACATGTCGATACGACCTAGAGCATGGGCTGCCGTATACTGTTTTCTAACTGCCTCATCCAAATCCGGATTAATAAGTTCGGATACAATCCAGAGTACACCAAGTCCAAGCATCATACCTAAGTAGGGTGGAAGATGCGTTGTTGTTTTAAATATGGGAACAGAAATTAAAGCAACAAGGCCAAGAAATAACATCAGGTTACCGCTTGTGACATGGTTATGATCAGCTCCATCCTTTACCTCATCGGAACCTAAACTTCCTTTCAACGTAAAGTTTAAGTAAATCAATGGAACAAGCATACACACGATACTCGGGATAAAGATAGATTTTATTATTTCAGATGCCGAGATCTGGCCACCGATCCATAACATCGTTGTGGTTACGTCTCCAATAGGAGACCATGCACCTCCCGCATTTGCGGCAATGATGATCATTCCCGCAAAAAATAATCTCATTTCTTTGTTTGGAATGAGTTTACGTATAAAAGAAATCATAACAATGGTGGTAGTAAGGTTATCCAGGGCGGCAGACAGGAAGAATGTTACCCAGCATACGATCCAAAGAAGCTTCTTTGGATTTTTTGTATTAATACGGTCCGTTATAAATCTAAATCCATGATGAGCATCCACCAATTCTACAATGGTCATCGCACCCATTAAAAAGAAAAGAATCTGAGCGATTTCATTTAGGTGATGACCGAGCGATTCAACCACATATTCAGTATGGATCTCGCCCGCTGTCAACTGTGCAAAGTCCTTAGCATGAGACTTAAGTTCATTGATAAAACTTGTGTATTGTTCACTATGAAGCAGCGTTTCTGGGGGCGCTGAAATAACAAATAAAGTCCAGCAGAGAACGCCAGTGACTAACGCTGTAGCTGTCTTATTTATTTTAATGGGATGTTCCACGGCAATAAGAATGTAACCGAGAACAAAAACAATGACAATGAGAAATTCCATATTTCCAGTAATTATGTTTATTGATATAAGAAGAATAAAAAATCAATCCCTCACCGCCAGGAATGATTAAGAAGGATTGACAAATCAAATAAACTTATGGCGCATTAGGAGATGCTATTGCGCTGAAGAGAGTCATAAAAAAACTATGGGGAGTTGAAGGTTCAATTAACTTGTACTTTTCTATATTCTGTCCTTTACATAATGTTTTGAAAGAACAGAGTACTTGTTGATTTTTGCGAATGCAATACGTAGATGTTTGGCTGCTGAATAATGGAGTTACCTTGAAATGAGCAGTATTTTTATCACCTGAGTTATTTAGAGGTAATCGTGGCCCAGCAACAGAAGAGACCAACACGACAGACCTCCTTTCCTCCTTGTTTAGAACCAGATGTTGGTTAGAAAAAGACTTAGCTTCAATAATGGTGAAAAGTATCACAAGCGATGTGACCACGATTCCCATAAAAAACAGATGCTTCTTCATTTAAATAACAGTTACCTCTAAAATACACTAAGAGCATTGGATGAAATATTAGAATTCGATTAAACAAAAAAGGCTCCGATTAATCGGAGCCTTTTTATCAAAGATAACTTATTTAAGCTGCTACTTTTGCGTCCGATTTTTTAGCGACTGCTTTCTCTACATCCAAATCCAACACAACAGGAGCTGCAATGAAGATGGACGAGAATGTACCTACTCCGATACCTATAAACAAGGCGAATGAAAATCCTCTCAACACTTCACCTCCAAAAATCAAGAGGACAATTACCACAATCAACGTTGTGCCTGATGTTATTAACGTACGGCTCAATGTGCTGTTGATGGCATCATTAAATACTTTGGCGCGATCGTGATTGGCACCAAAGCCAAGGTATTCACGTATACGGTCAAAAATGATTACGGTATCGTTGATCGAGTAACCAATAATGGTAAGCACGGCTGCCACAAAAACCTGGTCGATTTCAAATGAAATTCCAAAAAAGCCTGCAATACCAAACGCTGCAACCACAAATAATGTGTCATGAACAGTAGCAACAATGGCACCCACACTGTAGGTCCATTTTTTGAAACGAACCAAAATATAAAGGAAAATCAAAATCAGAGAAACGATACTGGCTTCAAATGCCGAACCCTTAATATCATCTGCAATGGTAGCGCCTACTTTCGAAGAAGATGGAATGAGAAAGTGCTGATCATCTAATTGCCCTTCACTCTCTGTGTACTTAACTCCTTTGAATTTCTCTACTCCTTGAATAAGTGCATTTTTCACTTTTTCATCAGCTGCTTCTGATTCATCATCTACCAGGTAAGAGGTGGTAACTTTCATCACGTTATCACTTCCGTAATTCTTTACTTCCACGCCCGAATTTTCAAAGCTTTCACTCATTGCCACCTTCATGTCAGTAGCCACAACCGGTTGACTGAAAGAAACGATATAGGAACGACCACCCTTAAAATCAACACCCAGGTTAAGCCCCTGAACGGCAATCAGAATGAAACCAATCACTACTACTGCTCCTGAAAATAAGTAGGCCTTCTTTCTGAATCCAATAAAGTCAAACTCACTTCTCTTCTTAACAATGTTTGCCAAGGGCGTGTCGAAAGAAACATTTGACTCGTCTCCCTTGCGGGTTATCCACTCAATAATTACACGTGATATGTAAACAGAAGAGAAGAATGAGGTGGCAATACCAATCATCAATACGATCGCAAAACCCTTCAACGGGCCCTGGCCTAATATAAACAAGGCGGCCGCAGTAATCATGGTGGTCAGGTTCGAGTCGAAGATGGTGGTGAATGCTCTTTCATATCCCTTCTTGATAGCTTCCTTAAGCTTACGCCCCAATTTCATCTCTTCTTTAATGCGCTCATAAATCAACACGTTGGCATCCACGGCCATACCCATCGTGAGCACGATGCCGGCAATACCAGGAAGTGTAAGGGCTGCATTCAACTGAGCTAAGATTCCAAGGATGAAGAAAATGTTGAACAACAATGCAATGTTGGCAACCCAACCACCTTTAGAATAATACGCCACCATAAATAACACCACAATAGCCAAACCACTCGCCAATGAAATAAGGCCCTGATTTTGTGCCAGCTTTCCAAGACTCGGACCCACGATGGCTTCTTCTACAATACGTGTTTGTGCCGGCAAGGAACCTGCCTTTAATACGTTTGCCAAATCTTTCGCTTCTTCCAAATCAAATGAACCTGTGATCTGTGAGTTACCATTTGGAATCTCACCTTGCACGGTAGGCGCTGTGTACACATAATTATCCAACACGATGGCTATTCTTCCCTGAGGCTGCTTGCTTGCCGCTGCTGCGGTGATTTTTGCCCAGGCACGAGCTCCGGCCGCATTCATCTGCATACTTACAGCAGGTCTTGCAAACTGATCATAATCCAAACGGGCATCATTAACCACATCACCAGTAAGCAAGGGCTTTCCATTACGACCGACATTGATGAAGTTCAATTGAATATCTTCTAAGTCCGGTGTCATCTGAGGATCTGATTTTACATCCCAGAAAAAACCAATCGTGCGGGGGAACATCGCCTTCACATCAGGACGTTTTAAGATGCGATTGATTTCTGCCGTGTCTTTTACCTGATACAAGAAGGGGATTCCCTGATCACTCAATGCAAATAGCGGTGATGAAGTTGCTCTTCTTAATGAATCCAATGCATTGCCTGTTGTATTTCGTAAATCAGCGAGTTCTTTTTCAAGTGCTGATTGCGTGGAGTCGGCACTTGTAATTGCCTTTGTCGTATCCGCACTCTTTGCTTCGGCAGTGGCGAGGGTAGCTTTTTGTTTTTGCTCCTTTACCAATAAATCATTAACTGCCGCCAACGACTGATTCAATTGCTGATCAGAAAATTCAATTACTTCCCAGAACTCCAGGCGTGCAACTCCCTGCAACAGTTTTCTTACACGCTGTGGGTTATCGGCTCCCGGAATTTCAATCTGGATACGACCGCTTTCCTGCAAACGCTGAATGTTTGGTTGCGATGTGCCGAACTGATCGATACGGGTTTTTAAAATCGTGAAGGAACGCTCAATGGCGCCATCAATTTCCGTATTCAAAAATGACAATACTACATCATCACTATCCGTAAGTTTTACACGGTCCTTGTTGGCTGCTGATGTAAAGAGCGAAGCAAGTGAACGATCCGGATTTGCATCCTTAAATGCTTTATAGAACAATGCACTATAACTCTCCGTGCTGTTCTTCTGCATTTCTTTTGCCTTTCGTAGAGCATCCATGAAGGCAGGATCTTGATTGTTTCCGCTCAATCCTTTTATGATATCAATAGGAGAAATCTCCAACACCACGTGCATACCGCCCTGCAAGTCGAGACCAAGGCTCAACTCATTTTCTTTCACTTCTTTGTAGGTATACTCGGCACCAAACAAATTGTAAACCGGCTGGTTCCAAAGTGAATCAAGATAAACTTGCTTTTTTGCCAGACTTAATGAACCATTTTTGTCGGTTGCATACGCCTCTGCCTCCCGCACTACTTTGGTCGATACGAATGTAAACGACAGGTAGTACAAACAGAGCAGCGTGACAATAACTGCCAACACGACTACTACACCTTTGTTACGCATAACTATTACTTAATTTAAATTGGTTGAAAATACTTACAGCT
>Ga0163153_10001866_pt1 | contig 32301 bp, 24 predicted proteins | sample OliLakLV19MP6IB1_FD_148629 | JGI IMG/M metagenome (GOLD analysis project Ga0163153, IMG submission 148629) | Freshwater microbial mat bacterial communities from Lake Vanda, McMurdo Dry Valleys, Antarctica - Oligotrophic Lake LV.19.MP6.IB-1 | ecosystem: Environmental > Aquatic > Freshwater >... | reverse complement strand
AAGCTCGGCCTGCCATAGGGGGTGCCCGGCGGGATCGAGGTATTCCATGGCGAAGATGCCGCTCTCGTCCGACGCGATCACCTTGGGGGCGACGCCCGGGACGATGCCCGCGGCGGTCTCCATCCACAGGCGCTCGAAGCGGTTGCGGCCGACGGGCGCCTCCCAGAGCTGCTTGACCCGCAGGCGCGGGAGCGCGCGCTTGACGCAAACGGTGCCCTCGGCGAGCTGCACTTTCCAGATATCGGAGGACACCCCGCCGGTGAGCGGCTCGGCCGCGGGGATCTCGTTGGCCTGCGCGAGGCCGGTCGCGCGAAGGAATTCGAGGATGGGCCCGAACCCCGGCGGCACGCCGCGAGGCACGACTCCGGCTGCTTCGCTCAAGGCCCGCGGATCAGGGCGCCAGGCGCCCGATCGTCCAGGCGTCGCCCTCGCGCCGGTACAGGAGGCGGTCATGCAGCCGGTTGGCGCGGCCCTGCCAGAATTCGATGCTCTCAGGCATGAGGCGGTAGCCGCCCCAGTGAGGCGGGCGCGGCGGGTTGGCGCCGTGCTCCTTCTCCGCCGCGGCCAGCGAATCCTCGAGCGCCCTGCGCGCCGGGACGCGGCTGCTCTGCGACGAAGCCCATGCCGAGAGGCGCGCGCCCAGGGGGCGGCTCGCATAGTAGGCGTCGGACTCCTCCGGTGTGACTTTGCTCACGCTGCCCCAGACGCGCACCTGGCGCTCGAGCTCGACCCAGAAGAAGACCAGGCACCCCTCGTTGTTCGCGGCGAGCTGCAGGCCCTTGGCGCTCTCGTAGTTCGTGTAGAAGACGAAGCCGCCCGCGTCGACGCCCTTGAGCAGGACGATGCGGGCATCGGGCCGGCCTTCGGGGGTGACGGTGGCCAGCGTCATTGCGTTGGCGATCGGCAATTCGTGGCCGAGGGCTTCGTTCATCCAGCGCTCGAACTGGTCGAAAGGGTTGCGCGCGGCCTCGGCATCGGTCAGCCCGGCGAGCATGTACTCCTTGCGGACATCGGCGAGATTGAAGTGCGGCATGGTGCGTGATTTTACCTCGCCGCCCGCAAACGATGCGCACCGCTCAGAGCGGCGCCCTCGCGCGAAGGAGGCTCATTTTTCCTCTGAAACCCGTTGACACGCAGAGGGAGATTCGGCATCTTGTGGCTTCCGCTCGCATGAGAAGGCGGCTGGCAGTACAAGAGAATCGACGAATCGACCCCGTATCCGCAAACGTTCAGAGGAGAAACACCACAATGGCAACCAAGAAGAAAGCCGCCGCCAAGAAACCAGCAGCGAAAAAGAAAGTCGCAGCCAAGCGCAAGCCGAATGCTGCGTTCATGAAGCCGATGACGCCGAGCGCCGCGCTCGCCGCAGTGATCGGCGCCGGCCCGATGCCGCGCACGGAGGTCACCAAGAAGATCTGGGCCTACATCAAGAAGAACAACCTGCAGGACAAGAAGAACCGCCGCAACATCAATGCCGACGAGAAGCTCAAGCCGATTTTCGGCACCAAGGCTCAGGTGTCGATGTTCGACATGACCAAGCTGGTCAGCAAGCACCTCAAGTAATCGCGCGGTACCCGTAAAGTAAAAGGGGCCAGGGTCGAATTTCCGCAGGGACCGCGAACGTACGGCGTCCTGTATGGAAATTCGACCCTGGCCCCTTTTACTTTTATTCGACCTTGGCCCCGATTAGTTTTTGGTGAGCAGGTAGAGGCCGCCGATCGTCATTGCGATGCCGGTCATGCGCGCGAGCGTGAGCGACTCTCCGAAGACGAGTATCCCCACCGGAAGCAGGATCAGCGTCATCGTTGCGCTGATCGACACGCCGGTCGAGCCTACCGGCCAGCCGGCACGGTAGGCCAGCAGCACGCCGATCTCGCAGCATGCGATAGCCACGCCCATCGCCAGCGCGTGCCAGGGCACGCTTGCAAAGGCTGCCTTGGCAGGGGTCGAAGGCGTCAGTACCGGAAACGCCGCGAGGCAGGCGAGGGCGGCCACAAGATAGGCGATGGTCAGCGTCGCGCCGCTGTTGGCCCCTGTCGGCGTGATCTTGAGCAGCAGGTGCAGGCTGGCCAGTCCCCCGGCCGCGAGCAGGAAAGGCAGGAGCTTGGCCGCGCTCATTCCCACGTCATGCCCTCGTCCATCCCCTTCGTCATGCCTTGTGGTACGCGGTGATGCGGTCCACCTCGTTCTTCGAGCCCAGGATGACTGCGATGCGCTGGTGCAGGCCTTCGGGCTTGACCTCCAGCAGGCGCGTGCGCCCGTCCGTGGCCGCGCCCCCGGCCTGCTCGACGATGAACGACATCGGGTTGGCCTCGTACATGAGCCTCAGGCGCCCGGACTTGTTCCTGGCATCGCTCGGGTACATGAAGACGCCGCCGCGCGTGAGGATGCGGTAGACGTCGGCCACCATCGAGGCGATCCAGCGCATGTTGAAATCCTTCTCGCGCACGCCCGTCTTGCCCGCGAGGCATTCGTCGATATAGCGCTTCACAGGCGGTTCCCAGTGGCGCATGTTCGACATGTTGATCGCGAATTCCTGCGTGTCCCCGGGGATGCGGATATCCGGGCGCGTGAGGATGAACGAGCCCATCTCCCGGTCGAGCGTGAAGGCATGCGTGCCGTCGCCGACGGTGAGCACGAGCATTGTCGTCGGCCCGTATACCGCGAAGCCCGCCGCGACCTGCAAGGTTCCGGGTTGCAAGAAGGCTTTCTCGTCAGGCTCGCAGAACCCGCCGGTTTCGGTCTTGGGACAGCGCAGCACCGAGAAGATCGTGCCGACCGAAACGTTGACGTCGATATTCGAGGACCCGTCGAGCGGATCGAACAGCAGCAGGTATTCGCCCTTGGGGTAGTGGGTCGGGATCGGGTGCGGGTCCTCCATCTCCTCGGAGGCGAGGGCGGCGAGGTTGCCGCCCCATTCGTTGGCCTCGAGCAGGATTTCGTTCGACAGCACGTCGAGTTTTTTCTGCACTTCGCCCTGCACGTTGTCAGTGCCGGCCGAGCCGAGGTTGCCGGCGATCGAGCCCTTGGTGACCGCGTGGCTGATCGCTTTGCAGGCGCGCGCGACCGTTTCGATCAGCAGACGCAGGTCCGCATTGATGAGCTGCTTGTCGCGCTGGCGCTCGATCAGGAATCGGGTGAGGGTGATGCGGCTCATGGGTCGTGCTCCGTGGAAAAAATGCGCACCGAGTATACTTCGCGCATGAACGCGAGCGACCATTCGCGCATGGACGCGATCCACGATCCATACCGCACGATCGAGGTCCGGCCGATCGCCGGCGCGCTCGGCGCCGAGCTGCACGGCGTCGACCTGGCGAAGCCGCCAGAGGAGCAGACCGTCGCCGAAATCCGCCGCGCATTCCTCGAGAACCTCGTCATCTTCTTCGTGAAGCAGGACCTTACGCTCGAGCAGTACATGGCTTTCGCGCGCACGCTCGGCAAACCGGTCGAATACCCTTTCGTAAAGGGCCTGCCCGGGTTCCCGCATGTGATCGAGGTTAAGAAGCTCGAGCACGAGAAATCCAATTTCGGCGGCATCTGGCACTCGGACACCTCGTACCTCGACGAGCCGCCGATGGGCAGCATGCTGCTCGCGCGCGAAGTCCCGCCCTATGGCGGCGACACGCTGTTCGCCAACCAGTACCTTGCCTACGAATCGCTGTCCGATGGGATGAAGCGCCTGCTCGGCGGGCTGACCTGCATCAACACGTCGGCGAAGGCCGATGTCTCGAAGACGCGCGAGGACCGAATCAAGACCGATGGGCGCGACGAGGCCAGGAAAGACTTTGCGGCCGGGCATCCGGCGGTGCGCACGCATCCGGAGACGGGGCGCAAAGCCCTGTACGTGAACGTCGCGCATACGGCGCGCTTCGAGGGCATGACCGAGGAGGAGAGCGCGCCGATCCTCGGCTTTCTCTTCCAGCACCAGGTGCGCCCGGAATTCACCTGCCGCTTCTCGTGGCAGCCAGGGTCGATTGCCTTTTGGGACAATCGTTGCGCGCAGCACAATCCGGTCAACGACTATCACGGCTTCCGGCGCGTGATGCACCGGATCACGCTGGCGGGCGAGCGCCCGAGGTAGGAGGCCGGCAAGACGCGCCTGCCGGCGCAGGTTGCGCGCCGGGCGCCGGAAGCCCATGATCCGCCCAATCCTGGGGGAGGAGAATGGACGCACCGGTTTCGACCCGCCTGCTGGCGGATCCCGAGTTGCTCGGCGTAATCAGCGCGGCCGCGCCTTTCGACACGCTCGCGCCCGATCTGCTCGCGAGCCTGTGCGTGTCGATGACCCGGGTCTCGCTGGCGGCCGGAAACACGCTGTATGAATCCGGCGGGCTCGCCGACGCGCTGTACATCGTCCTGCGGGGCCGCCTGTTCACCGAGATGGGCGCCCAGCCCATGCCGTCGCAGGCCGCGCCGATCGCCACCGGCCAGCTGCTGGGCGAAATGCAGATCCTAACCGGCGGCCGGCATGCGAACACCGTGCGCGCCGAAACCGATTGCGAGCTCGCGCGGCTCGCGAAGGCCGACCTGGAGAGGCTCGCGCAGAATTCGCCAGAGCTCGTACTCGCGCTAGGGCAGTCGATCCGCAGGCGCCTGGGCCAGGAGCAGCTTGCCGGCGTGCTCAGGGATGTGTTCGGCGAGCTCGACGAGGTGTCGCTGCGCAGGATCGAAAGCGAGCTCGAATGGGTCGAGCTGCGCGCGGGCGAAGCGCTCTTCCAGCAGGACGAGGCCAGCGACTGCATGTACATCGTCGTGAGCGGGCGCCTGATCGGCGTGCGCGAATCGGGCAAGGGCCGGCGCGTGGTCGCCGAGATCGGCCGCGGCGAAAGCATCGGCGAGATGGGGTTCTTCACCGGCGAGCCAAGGTCGCTCGCGATCTATGCACGCCGCACCAGCCACCTCGTGCGCTTCATGAAGCCGGTGTTCGACCGCATCAGCCACGACCACCCGCGCGCGATGCTGTACATCACCGAGCTGTTGATCAAGCGGCTGCGCCGCGCGGCGGGCTATGTGCGCGAGACTTTCGAGCGCAGCAACATCGTCGTGCTGCCCTTGAATGCAGGCGCGCGCACGACCGAGTTCACCGAGCGCGTGGTGGAGTCGCTGAAGGTGCATGGCAAGGCGCTCTACGTAAGCGCCGCGCGGCTGGACGCCTTCATCGGCGTGCCGGGCTTTGCGCAGACGAGCGCCGAGAGCCCGCTCGACCTCGCACTCGACGCGGGTCTCGACGAACGCGAATCGGGATTCCGCTACGCCATCTACGAATGCGATGCGGGCGACACCGCATGGACGCGGCGGTGCCTCGAGCGCGCCGACCGCATCCTGCTGGTCGGGGACGCGGGCGCGGAGCCCGGCGTGTCGTCGGTCGAGCAGAAGCTGCTGGGCGCGCAGACGGACCTCGCCGCGGCCCGGCGCACACTCGTGCTGCTGCATCCGCAAACCACGATGATGCCCACCGGAACGCGCTACTGGCTCACGCCGCGGACCCTCGAAGGCCATCACCATGTGCGCTGGGACCGTGACGCCGATTTTGCGCGGCTCGCGCGGTTCCTCACCGGCAATGCGATCGGCACCGTGCTCGGCGGCGGTGGTGCGCGCGGCTTCGCTCATCTGGGCGTGATCCGGGCGTTGCGCGAGGCCGGTATCCCGCTCGACCTGATCGGCGGCACTTCGATGGGCGCGTTGATCGCGGCGCAACCGGCGCTCGGTTGGGACGACGCGACCATGCTGGAAATGAACCGCAAGTCGTTCGTCGACACCAAGCCGGTCACGCTGCGCGACTATACGCTGCCGATCTACGCGCTGGTGAACTGCGCACGGCTGGATCGCAACCTCATCGCGCCGTACGGCGAGATCCGCATCGAGGATTTGTGGATCTCCTATTTCTGCGTGTCCAGCAACCTCACCCGGGCCGAAGCGAAAGTGCATCGCGAAGGGCCCGTGTGGAAGGCGATCCGCGCGAGTATTGCGCTGCCCGGGGTCTTCGAGCCGGTGGTGGAGGGCACGGAGTTGCTTGTCGACGGTGGCGTGCTGAACAACTTGCCGGGCGACGTCATGCGCTCGCTCGGCGGGGGCTGGGTCATCGCGGTGGACGTGAGCCTCGACCGCGACCTCGAGATGCGCGAGGCTTCGCTGCCCTCGCCGTGGAAGGTGCTGCGCAACTGGTTGAACCCTTTCGGCAAGCCGATCAACCTGCCGAACATCGTCGACCTCATGATGCGCACCACGCTGCTTGCGAGCGTGCAGAAGACCGAGAGCGTCAAGAAGCTCGTCGACCTCTACATCCAGCCGCCCGTCGGCGGCTTCGGCCTCATGCAGTTCGGCTCGTTCGACGCGATCGCGGCGGCGGGTTACCAGCACGCGCAGACCGCGCTCAGAGAGTGGAAGCTCGAGCGGCCCGAACTCGAGCGCATGCTTCGGCCCGCATTGCAGCCCGCGGTGCAGGCGGTCTAGGTGCGCGCCGGGAAGGTACTCCGCCAGGTCAATCCCCCAGCAGTTCGCCCACCGACTTCAGGTCTTCGACGCGGTCGCAGATCGATTTGACGATCATCACCACGGGCACTGCGAGCAGCAGTCCCCACGCGCCCCACAGCCAGCCGCCGACAATGACGCAGGTAAAGACAACGACGGCGTTGATTCGCGAGGCACGGCCAATGAGCCAAGGCGTGAGCAGGAAGCCCTCGATGCTCGTGATGAGCAGTGCAATCCCGGCCGCCCAGATCGCCATGCCGAAGGTGCCGAACTGGACGAATGCCACCAGTGCGATGCCGCACGAAACGATGACCGGCCCGAAATAGGGCACCGAATTCAGGACCCCGGCGGCGATTCCCCAGATCGCCGCGTTTTCCAGACCGATCGCCTTGAAGGCCAGCCAGCTTGTCACGCCCACCAGCGCACTCGTGAAGATCTGAACGAGCAGGTAGCGCTGGATCTGCTGCGTGATCTCGTTCAGCACCTCGATCGTGACCTTCTTCTCGGACAGGCGCGTGCCCGTGATGTTCATGATCTTGCGCCGGAACTTGTTGCCGGCCGCCATGAGGAAGAAAGCCAGGAACAGCACCGTGACCAGCTGCCCCAAAAAGGTGAACGCGCCGAGCGTGCTCGTCCAGACCAGGGACTGAATGTCGACCTTGGGTTTTTCGATCTGGACCCGCGTCACGCCGCGCGCGGCAGCCGCGCTGGCAGCGGGCGCGGCGTCGGTCGCGGCATTCTCGAGCTCGGTGGCGGCCTTCTGCACGTTCTCGATCGCGGCCGTGCCGGCGCCGCGTTCCGAGTTGAGCTGCTTGCGGAATTTCTGCGCCGCCTGCGGGAGTGACTCTAAGACCGAAACCGCTTCATCGCTTAGCGAGTAGACCAGCCATCCGGTTCCGCCGAGCAGTCCCAGGACGACCAAGGCCGAGCCGATTGCGCGATGGATATGCCAGCGTTCCATAGAGTTCACGATGGGCGAGAAGGCATAGCTGATGAGCACCCCCAGCATGATCGGGATCAGCACGGGCGCGGACCAGTGCAGCGCGTACAGCACGGCAATGACCGAGAGCATCACCAGCCATCCGTTTCGCACCCTGGCCGCAGGTGGCGCGTCGGACGCCGGCAACACCGCTTCAGCGTGCTTGCCGTCCTGCTTCGCGTCCGGCTTGCCCGGGGTTTCTCCGTTTTCCATCGTGTCCTTGAGTCATGCCCGCCGCCGCACCTTGCGTCCGGCAGCATAACCGCCTGTCAGCAGGCACGCCGAGATTCCCCAGAACACCGGCCCCATGCCGAGGGCCGCGCCCACGGCGCCGAAGATGAGCGGCAGGCCGGTGCTGCTGATATTCAGTACGGTGGTGCGCACGCCCACCACCTCGCCCTGGCGTCCCGGCGGTGAGGCCGCGTAGAGCAGCGACATGACCATCGGCTGCGAGCACCCGAGGCCCAATCCGAGCAGGAATGCGATCGACATCAGCAGCCCGACGCTGGTGACAAATGGAAACAGCAGGTAGGCGGTGCCCGAGACGAGGAAGGCGGCGGTGATGACCTGCCATTCGCGCAGGCGGCGCGAGAGCGCGGGCATCGCCAGACGCACGACGAAAGTGGCGGCGCCGAATGCAGCCATGATCACGCCGGTGGTCGAGGCCGAAAGCCCGATGTTGGAGCAATGGATCGGCATGACGAAGGTGAACAGGTCCCAGCCCATCGACAGCATGCCGCTCACGATCAGCACGCTGCGCAGCTTGCGGTCGCGCACCAGGTCCATGACGCTGTGGCCGGAGGGGCGCTGGAGCGGGGTTTCGTGTCGAAGCAGGTCGCCGCGCCGCCAGAAGGTGAGGCTCAACGCGAGCGCCGCAAAGACGCCCATGACCGCGAATGCTTTCACTTCGCCGAGCCAGTCGATCGAGAATCCGGCGACCAGCGGCCCGAGTGAACCGGACACCGAATAGCCGAGCGAAAGCCAGGAGAAATTCGCGGCCCGGTCCTCCGGCTTGCCATAGGCACCGACGAGGTTGTTCGAGATCATGTGCGAAAGCATGAAGCCCGAGCCGATGATGGTTGCGGCGGCAAACAGCGTTCCGAGGCCCGGCAGCACGAAAGGCATGAGCACGCCGGTCAGCAGCATTGCGTTGCCCCACAACAACGGGATCCGCGGCCCGATGCGATCGATCAGGCGACCGGCGGCCACCGACAACAGCATTGGCAGCAGCGCATAGAGGGCCATGAGGATGCCGACGGTAAACGGCGAGGCCTGCAGCTTGAGCGCGTAGAGCGAGACCGTCATGCGGCTGCTGGTGAAAGCCGTATGCGCGAGGATCGTCAGCAGGATGACGTAACCGAACCGCAACGTGTGACTGAAGAGGGGCTTCGCCCCTCCTCAGACCTCCCTGCCAGTCAGGGCCGCAGGCGCGCTTCGACTGCGCCAGGTGACCATCGCCACGCCCGCACAGGTGATCGCGATGCCAAGCAGCGCGAGCAGTCCGGGCGACACGCCGAACATCGGGTATTCGAGCGCGACCGCGATGATCGGCGTGAGGTAGATGAGGCTCGTCACGCGCGTGGCTTCGCCGCGTCGCATGAGCAGGTTGAGCGCATTGGTTGCGAGGATCGAGGCGAGGATCACGAGAAACGCCAGGGCCGCGAAGAGCTGCCAACTCCAGTCCACCCGCGCGCCTTCGACGAAAAAGGCCAGGGGGGCGAGCACGGCCGCCGAAGCGACGAACTGGATGAGCGCGCCGGCCCTGAGATCGACCTTCGGACAGAACGTCTTCTGGTAGAGCGTGCCCGCCGTGATGGCCGTGAGCCCGATCGCGAGCGCCACGAGGCTGCCCAGCGGCAGTTCGTTCACGTCGATCTTGTGCCACACCACGAGCGTCACGCCCGCGAGGCCCAGGACGACGCCGATCCACTGGCGAGGCCCGAGGCGATCGCCCATCCACCGCGAAGCGATGATGGCCGTGGCCAGGGTCTGCAACGACATGACCAGCGCCGTAATGCCCGCCGAAAGGCCGAGGTACTGGCTGTAGTGGCTGCCCGAAAGGTGCACTGCGTGCATCAGCAGGCCGGCGACGATGACATGGCCGAACTCCCTGCGCGACGCGGGCCAATGCGGCCTCGTGATGATGAGCACTGGCACCAGGCAGAGCACGCCGAGCACGTACCGCAGGCCGAGCATGGTGAAGGGCGCGGCGTACTGCAGCGCGACCTTGCTGGCGAGGAATCCGGAGCCCCAGACGCTGACGAAATACCAGGCGAGGGCGGTGTCGAGAAGAACAGGGGAACCTGCGGTTCCCCCGTTACCCCCTCCCTTAGGGCCTCCGCTGGCCGACAAGGATTAGCTGCGGTTTTGCAGCGCGGCGATGCGGTCCTGGATCGGCGGGTGGGTGGAGAAGAGCGCCATGAACCCGGGTTTGTCGTTGATGCCCGAGGCCTTGAACGACTTGGGCAGCTCGCCCGGCTCGAGCCCGCCGAGGCGCGCGAGCGCGGCCATCATCGGGGCGGGCGTGCCCAGCAGGCTCGCCGAACCCGCATCGGCGCGGAATTCGCGCTTGCGCGAGAACCACGCGACGATCATCGAAGCGAGGATGCCGAACGCGATCTCGCACACGATCACGGTGACGTAGTAGCCCATGCCGACGCCGCGATCGTTCTTGAGCACGACCTTGTCGACGAAATAGCCGACCACGCGCGCGAGGAACACGACGAAGGTATTGACCACGCCCTGGATCAGCGTGAGCGTGACCATGTCGCCGTTGGCGATGTGCGCGATCTCGTGGCCGATGACCGCCTCGACCTCCTCGCGGCTCATCGACTCGATGAGGCCGGTGGAGACGGCGACCAGCGACGAATTCTTGAACGCGCCGGTGGCGAACGCATTGGCCTCGCCCTCGAAGATCGCGACCTCGGGCATGCCGATGTTGGCGCGCTGCGCAAGCGTCTTGACGGTGTTCACCAGCCAGAACTGGGTGGTGCCCTCGGAGCCGTCGATGACCTTCGCGCCCGTGGACCACTTGGCCATGGGCTTGGAGATCAAGAGCGAAAAAAACGAGCCGACGAATCCGACCACCGCGGAGAACACCAGCAGCATTGGCAGGTTGAGGCCGTTCTCGGTCATGAACCGGTTGACCCCGAGCACCGACAGCGTGATCGACAGCACGATCATCACGGCGATGTTGGTGGCCAGGAAAAGCACGACTCGCTTCATATTTGCTCCCATGCGCCCGAGATCGGGCGCGCAATGTTAACCGAAAGTGGGGGCCGTCCCGGGCGATTCAAGCCCGCTGGACAAATACCGCGGCGGCCAGGCCCATGCTGCTATCGGCGGTCGGCGCGCATCATCTCGGCGCCGCGCTCCGCGATCATCACGGTGGGCGAGTTGGTATTGCCGGACGTAATCGAGGGCATCACCGATGCGTCGATGACGCGCAAGCCCCCGATACCCAGCAGCCGCAGGCGCGAATCGACCACCGCCGCCGGATCGCCCGCGCGCCCCATGCGGCAAGTGCCCACCGGATGGAAGATGGTCGTGCCGATGTCGCCGGCCGCGCGCGCCAGCGCTTCGTCGGATTCGAGGTGCTTGCCGGGCAGGAACTCTTCGGGCGAATACTTGCGCAGGGCCGGTTGCGCCGCGATTTTGCGCGTGAGCCTGATCGCATCGACCGCCACCTTGCGATCCGCCTCGGTCGACAGATAACGCGGGTTGATGAGCGGGGCTTCGCGCGGATCGGCGCTCCTGATGCGCACGTAGCCGCGCGAGGCCGGCCGCAGATTGCAGACCGAGGAGGTGAAGGCCGGGAACGCGTGCAGCGGATCGCCGAACTTGTCGAGGCTGAGCGGCTGCACGTGGTACTCGACGTTGGCGCTCGCCTGGGAGGGATCCGAGCGCGCGAAGGCGCCGAGCTGGCTGGGCGCCATGGTGAGCGGCCCGGTGCGGAAGAAAAGGTACTCGAGCGCCATCTGCGCCTTGCCGAAGGGCGAGCCGGCCCACTCGTTGAGCGTGCGCACGCCCTTGACCTTGAAGGCGGTGCGCAGCTGCAGGTGGTCCTGCAGGTTCTCTCCGACACCGGGCGAATCGTGGACGACCGGGATGCCGTGCCTGTTCAGCAGCTCGCCGGGTCCGATGCCCGAGCATTGCAAAAGCTGCGGCGAACCGATGGCGCCGGCGGCGAGGACGGTTTCGATGCGGGCAGTGGCGATGCACGCTTCGCCGTTCAGGTTGAATTCGACCCCGGTCACGCGCTTGGCCTCCCGCTTGCCTTCAATCCGCAGGCGCGAGACCTCGGCGCCGGTGACCACTTTCAGGTTGGGCCGGTGCTTGACCGGGCGCAGGAAGGCCTTGGTCGCGTTCCAGCGCACGCCGCGCTTCTGGTTGACCTCGAAGAATCCGCTGCCTTCGTTGTCGCCGCGGTTGTAGTCCTGCGTCGGCGGGATGCCGGCTTCGGCGGCGGCTTCGCGCCAGGCTTCGAGGATCTTCCACGACAGGCGCTGTTTCTCCACGCGCCATTCACCGCCCGCGCCGTGCGATTCGCTGGCCCCGGCGTGATGGTCCTCGGACTTGCGGAAGACCGGCAAGACGTTGTCCCAGGACCACGCGGGATCGCCGGTCTCGCGCGCCCACGAGTCGTAGTCGTGCTTTTGCCCACGCATGTAGATCATCGCGTTGATCGACGAGCAGCCGCCGAGCACGCGGCCGCGCGCATACAGGATCGAGCGGCCATTCAGGCCTGCATCGCCCTCGGTCTTGTAGCACCAGTCGGTGCGCGGGTTGCCGATGCAGTAAAGGTAGCCGACCGGGATGTGGATCCAGATCCAGTCGTCCTTGCCGCCGGCCTCGAGCAGCAGCACGCTCACTTCGGGGTCCGCGGAGAGGCGGTTGGCCAATACGCAGCCGGCGGTGCCGCCGCCGACGATCACGTAGTCATAAGTACCGAAAGCTCTCCCCATGGCGTCATTGTAAGTGACGCCGCAGCCTTACTTCCTGCGGGAGGGGACGCCTTTCTCGCCGCGCGATTCGGCGAGCTCGAACCAGCGCTGCGATTCGCCGGAATCCGGCGGCACGTTGCCAAGGCCGTTGGCGTAGATCTCGCCGAGCTTCCTCGCCGCCGGCCCGCTGCCCGCGTCGGCCGCCTGCTTGAGCAGGTTCGCGGCCTCCTCGACCTGCCCGGAGCGCTCGAGCTCGAGGGCCTGCTCGTAGATTTTCGCCGCGGTCGCGTCCTTGCTGCCCGAGAGCGCGCCAAAGAGCGAGGACACGAGCTTGGCGCCTTTCCAGCCGGGCCTGGAGCCGAGCATCTGGGGAGCCGACGGGTCGTTTTCGGAACTGGCAAGCTCCTTTTGGCGCTTGAGCAGTGCGTCGACTTCCTTCTTGACCCTCGCCTCGGCTTCGCGCTGGACCCGGGCGCGCTCCTCGCGCTTGGCGTCCAGCTCGAGCTTGCGCTTCGCCTCCTCGGCCATGCGCTTGGCCTCGGCCATGGCCTCGCGCACCGAAGCCTCCTGCGCCTCGCGCCGGGCCCAGGCCTCGGCTTCGAGTCGTGCGCGCTCGGCTTCCTCGTCTTCGGCGCGGGCAAGCGCTTCGCGCTTCATTGCCACTTCGTTTGCGCGGATGGCTTTTCGCTCGGCTTCGCGCATCGCCCGGTCGATCGCCTCGCGCACGCGCCTGGCCTCGGCGGCGCGCTTGGCCCGGTCGATCGCCAGGCGGCGCGCGATCTCCTCGGCGACGCGGCGGGCTTCGGCCTCGGCTTCGAGCCTTTCCAGTTCTTCGGCTTCGCGCTTGGCGCGGGCGATGGCTTCGAGGCGTGCCTGCTCTTCGGCCTCGCGCCTTGCGCGGGCCTCGACCTCGCGGCGCGCCCGCGCTTCCTCTTCGAGGCGGATCTTCTCTTCGGCTTCGCGGCGCGCCTGCTCCTCGGCTTCGCGCTTAGTCTGGGCGATCGCTTCAATGCGCGCGCGTTCCTCGGCTTCGCGACGGGCTTGCTCTTCGGCTTCGCGGCGGGCCTGCTCTTCGGCCTCGCGTTTGGCCTTGGCAATCGCTTCGAGCCGCGCGCGTTCCTCTGCTTCGCGGCGCGCCTTTTCTTCGGCTTCGAGGCGGGCCTTCTCTTCGGCCTCCCTGCGGGCTTTCTCCTCGGCTTCGCGCCGGGCCTGCTCTTCCGCCTCGCGTTTGGCCTTGGCGATCGCTTCGAGCCGCGCGCGTTCCTCTGCTTCGCGGCGCGCCTTCTCTTCGGCCTCCCTGCGGGCTTTCTCCTCGGCTTCGCGCCGGGCCTTCTCTTCGGCCTCGCGGCGCGCTTTTTCCTCGGCCTCCTTGCGAGCGCGTTCTTCGGCCTCGATGCGGGCTTTCTCTTCGGCTTCCTTGCGTGCGCGCTCCTCTGCTTCGCGGCGGGCTTTTTCCTCGGCTTCCTTGCGCGCGCGTTCTTCGGCTTCGCGGCGGGCTTTCTCTTCGGCCTCCTTGCGGGCTTTTTCCTCGGCTTCCTTGCGCGCGCGTTCCTCGGCCTCGCGGCGGGCTTTCTCCTCGGCCTCGAGCTTCGCCTTGGCGATCGCTTCGAGGCGCGCTTTTTCCTCCGCTTCGAGTCGCGCTTTCTCCTCTGCTTGGCGGCGCGCCTTTTCCTCGGCTTCGCGCTTGGCGCGGGCGATGGCTTCGCGCCGGGCCTGCTCTTCGGCTTCGCGCTTCGCCTTTTCCTCGGCTTCCCGCTTGGCCCGGGCGAGGGCTTCCAGGCGCGCGTTCTCTTCGGCTTCGAGCCGCGCCTTTTCCTCGGCTTCGCGCCTGGCCTTGGCGAGCGCCTCGCGGCGCGCCGCCTGCTCGGCTTCCCGTTTCGCTTTCTCTTGCGCTTCGCGCCGGGCTTTCTCCTCGGCTTCGAGCTTGGCCTTAGCCTGCGCTTCGAGCTTGGCGAGCAATTCGGCCTCGAGCCTCGCCTTCTCTTCCGCCTCCTTTGTTGCGCGTGCCTCTTCCAGGGCCCGGGCACTCGGGCGGCCGGTGTCTTCCTCGTCGATCGGCGCGGAGGTACCGCGCAGCGCGGCGATCCTCTCGCGGGCCAGCTTGCCGTAGACGGCCTGCGGGAACTCGGCCAGGTAGAGCTCGAGATCCTCAGGATCGTCGGAATCCTTGATCGCTTCCCAGAACTCGTCCTCGAGCTCCGAGGTTTGCGGCTCCAGCATCGGCGCCGTCGCCGGCTGCGGGGGCGGCAGGGGAACGATGGTGGTCTGGTCGGGCTCGTGCGGCTCGAGCTTCGGCATGTTCTCGGCGCTGATCAGCTGCGTGCTGTCCTCGTCGGCGTCATGCGCGGGCTTGCCGTTGAGCACGCGATTGAGTGCCTGCGCGAAAGCGGCCGCCGACTGGTAGCGGCTGTTCGGGTTCTTGGCCAGCGCTCGGTCGATTACCTGGTCGTACCCTGAAGAAACCGAGTTGATGATCGACGAGGGCGCCGGGGGATCGTCGTGCAGGATCTTCTTCGCCATCGTCCACGCGCCGCCGCCCTGGAACGGGCGCTGGCCGGTTAGGAACTGGTAGAGGATCACGCCGGCGGAAAAGATGTCCGTGCGGCGGTCGATCTTCTGGCCCTGGATCTGTTCGGGCGACATGTAGGCCGGCGTGCCCACCATCGTGCCCGCCTGCGTCGCGTTCGGGGCATCGGGGTCGCTCACGCGCGCCACGCCGAAGTCCGCGAGCTTGCAGCGGCCTTCGTTGTCCACCATCACGTTGGCCGGCTTGATGTCGCGGTGGATCACGCCCGCGTTATGCGCGATCTCCATCGCGCCCAGCAGCTCGGTCATGAGCCGCACGGCATGCACGAGCTCGAAGCGCTCGCCCGCATCGAAGGAGGACTTGAGCTCCTTGCCGCGCACGTACTCCATGACGATGTAGGCGATGTCGCCTTCCTCGCCGTAGTCGTACACCTGGACGATGTTCGGGTGGTTTAGCCGCGCCACGGCCTGCGCCTCGCGGGCGAAGCGCTTGGAATATTCGCGCGCGGTCGCCTCGTCCATGGTGCGCACGAGGATGGTCTTGATCGCGACCTTGCGGTTGAGCCTGGGATCGAGACCCTCGTACACGACCCCCATCGCGCCCTTGCCGAGCACGCGCTGGAGCTTGTACCTGCCTAGGGACTCGAGTTGCTGATCGGCCATTGACGGTGCGTTCCTGACGGGCAGCCAGTCTTATGCCTGTCATTTTCCTCTGCAATCCGCCTTTTAGCCAAATTTCCCGAGAACCGGGTTTACAAAGTTTTCCCCTGGCCGCCTGGCGCCGCACTATGAGGGCCATGGCGGCGAGCACCGTCAACTCGCCCGCCTTCCCGCTTGTGCGGCTGCCGCTCAGGCCGCCTTGCGCTTGAGGAAACCGAAGATGCCGCCCGACTTCACCGGCGCTGCGGCTTGCGGCGCAGGCGCGGCTTCGAGGCGCTCGCTCTGGGCGAGGCGCTGGCCTTCACGCTGCTGGGCCTGGCGCTCCTGCTCGCGCGGGTCGCGCGCATCCGTCACCGTGGCCGGACGCTGTTGGGGACGTGCGCCCGAACGCACCGCCTGCGGACGCGCGGGATGCTGGCCGTCCTGACGGCGCTGCGGCTGGCCGGAGCGGGCCGGCTGGTCGGAGCGGCGTGCATGCTGGGGCCGCTCGCCGTTGCGCGTGGAGGGCCGTACCGCGGGCCGCGGCTGGCGGCGAGATTCGCCGGCGCGGGGCTGCTGGTCGCGGCGCGGTTGTTGCTCACGGCGCGCTTGCGGCTGCCGGCGCGGACGGTCGTCCACCTCGGGCGCCGAACGCGCGCCACGGGTGGGCTCGAAACCCGCCACGCTCTTCTGCTCGATCTTGCGGTTGATCAGCTTCTCGATATCCGCAAGCAGCGGGCGGTCTTCGGGGCCGACCAGCGAGATCGCCTCGCCGGATGCGCCCGCGCGGCCGGTGCGGCCGATGCGATGCACGTAGTCTTCCGAAACGTTCGGCAGGTCGTAGTTGACGACATGCGGCAGCGCTTCGATGTCGAGCCCGCGGGCCGCGATGTCGGTGGCCACGAGGACCTGAAGCGCGTTGTCCTTGAAGCGCTTGAGCGCCTTGGTGCGCGCCGGCTGGCTCTTGTTGCCGTGGATGGCATCGGCTTGGATGCCGTCCTTCTCGAGCTGCTGGGCAAGGCGGTTGGCGCCGTGCTTGGTCTTGCAGAACACCAGCACCTGTTGCCAGTTGCCTTCCTTGACCAGGTGGGCGAGGAGCTCGCGCTTGCGTTCGCGATCGACCAGGTAGACCGACTGCGCGATCAGCTCTACCGGCAAGTTGCGGCGCGCGACTTCGACCGTCGCCGGGTCGCGCAGGATCGAGCCCGAGAGCTTGCGGATGTCTTCGGAGAATGTCGCGGAGAACAGCAGGTTCTGCCTTTTCACCGGCAAGAGCGCGATGATGCGGCGGATGTCGTGGATGAAGCCCATGTCGAGCATGCGGTCGGCTTCGTCGAGCACGAGGATCTCGATCGAGCGAAGATCGATGGTGCGCTGCTGGACGTGGTCGAGCAGGCGGCCCGGCGTTGCGACGACGATGTCCACGCCGCGGCGCAGTTCGCTCGCCTGCGGGTTGAAGCCGACGCCGCCGAAAATCATCGCCGGGCGCAGGTTCATGTGCTTGCCGTAGTTGCGCACGCTTTCGTGGACCTGCGCTGCGAGCTCCCGTGTCGGCACGAGGATCAGTGCGCGAATCGGATGCTTGCCGCCGCCCTGGGGGGCGTTGGCCGCAAGGCGCTGCAGCATGGGCAGGGTGAAGCCCGCGGTCTTGCCGGTGCCGGTCTGGGCGGCGCCCAGCAGATCACGGCCGGCGAGGACGAATGGGATCGCCTGTGCCTGGATGGGGGTGGGGGTGGTATAGCCTTGCTCGGCGACAGCGCGCGTGAGCGCGTCCGACAGCCCGAGCGTCGAGAACGACGTATCGATGACTTTTCTCCTGGGGATCGGCCTGGGAAGAAACCCCTTTGTGGGAGGGCTTCCATACCGGTTCAGGCAGATGAAGTACTACTTAAGGGAAATTCGAGAGCCCGCGTGGTGCCGTTGATAACGGCGGGGCGGGGAGCCGCGAAGAGGGCTGAAGCGCTAACCGATTGAAGCGAAACAAGACCTTGCGACGCAGTATACACGAATCACTTGCGGTTGTCGCATTGCAATAGCGGCGACGGTGACGTGCTCACCATCGAGGCCAAGCCGGATGCGACGCAGTTCGAGCAGGCCTTCAAGGATTTTCATCCGGGCCGCATGGGGGGGGCTGCGCCGGACCGGGCATGAGGTCAGCGCGAAGACAGGCCCAGCTTGAGCGGCACCGCTTTCCCCGGCGCGTTCTCGGCGCGCTCCGCAGCGGGCTGGGCCAGTCGTGCCGCCTCGATGCCGGAGCCTTTCAATGCGTCGACCACCGCATCGGACCGGCGACGTGCGAGCGACTGTAGTGCGTCCGGCGCGAGCGCCTGTGTTTCGACCACCCTCTCGTAGATGCCGCGATACATGGGCGCGAGGTCGGCCACCTGCGGCTCGCCCCTGGTCAGGCGCCGTGCCCGCTGCATGACCGTGATTGTGGCCCCAGACGCCTTGGCGCCCTCTTCTGCCTCGGCCTTGCGCTTGTCCCAATCGGCCGCGCCACTGCGCTCGACCAACAGGGCGCGCAACGCGCCGCGAACCGCGTTGTCCTGAAGGTCCGGCGGCCCCGGCTCTTCGCCATCCGCCACCTTGATTCCTGCGCGGAGCGCCACTTCAACGCGCACGGCGCGCGTCCTTATTGCCAACCCGTCCGTGGCTTCGTTGTACGGCCCCGGCACTGAAAGCGTCAGCTGGGGGCGTTTCGCGAGCACGGTGGCAACCTGCTTGAGCTTCTCGCGCTCGGGGGGCTGGAGCCTCGCGCTCCCGGCATCGAAGTCGATCGACCCCAGCTTGTCGCCGCTGACGCCGAACAGCGATCCCAGCGCGCGGAAAGGCGCGGTCACGATCCTGGTGAGCACGGTGGTGATCGCTTTCCAGACCAGCGCGCCGTAGCTGAACTGCGGGTCTTCGAGGCTGCCGGACACTGGCAGCTCGAGGTTGATCCTGCCTTCGCTGTCCTTGAGGAGCGCGAGCGCGAGTTCGAGCGGCAGCTTGAGAGCATCCGGACTGTCGACGCGCTCTCCAAGGACGAGCTGGTCGAGAACCACGCTGTTCTGCCCCTCCAGCTGGCTGTTGCGCACCCTGTATTTCAAGTCGAGCGATACCTTGCCGGAGGCGATCCGGTAGCCGGCGAACTTCATGGAGTAGGGATTTGCCGTGACGAGGTCGACGTTCCTGAACACTACGGACACGTCGGTATTGTTGCGCGGCGCGAACGGGTTCAATTCGCCCCGGATGCGGGCGAGGCCGAACTCGCCCACGCGACCGTCCAGCTCCAGCTGGCTGCGGGTGGCCTTGTTCGTGGACAGGCCGTTGATGACCCCGTTGAGTTCGTGGATCTTCGCGCCGAACTGGGGCCGCAGGGTCAGGTCGGCGAAGTCGAGCGTCGCGTTCTGTACCCGCATGCGCCGCACGAGGAGCGGGAACGGATCGGCGGGCTGGTCCGGCGATCCCCCTGCGGATGGGAGTGGCGACGTCCCGGCGACGGCCGGCGGCGGGCTCACCAGCAGGCGTGTCGCGTTCAGCGTGCCATCTGCATCGATCAGCAGCTTGGCGTTCAATTCAGTCAGGCGCAGCTCGGGCACTTCGAGGCGGTTGGGCTGCAGCGTGAGCGTGAGCTTGTCGGTGCCCATATTCTTCAAGGCCGCAAACAGCTCGCCGCTTTCCTCGTCGAGCCTTAGGTTCATCACGTCGAAGCCGCCCGAGTAGCGCAGTTGCGGCGCCTTCGCGCCGCGGGGCGCAAAGGAAACCGCACCCTGCGCGGAGAGTGTTCCAGCCGCCAGCCTGAGCTTTACGAAGCGGGCAAGGATCGGTTGCATTGGTTTCAGCGCGAGGCCGTCGACCGTTACGTCCGCATCGACCGCGGCCTGCGCGGGCACGGCCCGCCCCTTCGCGGAGAACCTGCCACCTTCCCGCAGCGCGAAACCCGCCTCGAACCTGAGCGGCCGCTTCGGATCGTTCGACACATCCTTGAGTTTTGCCCCGACCTCGTGAGCATGGAGCGCAATTGTGTTTTCGACGTCCTCCAGGTCGGCGGTGAACTTGTCGAGGGACACGCTCCCCACGAGCGCCCTCCAGGGCGCGCCGGATCCTGCCGTCGGAACCAGGTCGAGCAGGTTGACGCGCCCCGCTTTGTCGCGCACCAACTTCACATGCCCACCGCTAAGACTCACGCTTGCCGCTTTCGCGCTCCGCGCCGCGAGGTCGGCTTCGCCGCCCGAAAGCAGGATCTCGTCCAGGCGCACCAACGCCGCATCCTTGGACCTCAACGCCAATTGGTGCACCCCGACGCCCAGCCCACTAAGCGCAACCTTGCTCGCCGAGCCGAACTCGGCGTCGAGCACCGACTTGAACTCGACCCGCCCGATAGAGGCAATCACCGGCACCGCCGCAGTCTGGTCCTCGAGCCCCAGGGCGAAACTGTCGAGGCCGATTTGCGCGACGTTCAGCTTCCATGGTGCCGCCTTCGCAGCCTCCGGCGAGGGTGCCGCGGCAGCCGACTTGCCCAGCGCAAGCTGGATCCGGTCCAGCAGGTCGATGCGTCCCTGCTTGTCGCGCACGAGCTTCAAATGCCCGCCGCGCAGGCTCACGCTCGCCACCTTCGCATGCCTTCTTTCGAGGTCGGCTTCGGCGCCGGCCAGCAGAATCTCATCCAGGTGCATCAGGGGCGCATCCTTTGGACCCACTGACAATTGGTGGATCCCGACGCCCATCTCGCCGAGCGCAACCTTGTTCACCGGGCCGAACTCTGCGTCGAGCCCTGTCTTGATCGAGACCCGCCCGATCGAAGCCACCAGCGGCACGGCAGCAGACCGGTCTTCTAACCCGAGGGCGAAGTTGTCGAGGCTGACCTGCAGGATCTTCAACTTCCATGGCACGGCGTCCCCGGCCGACTTCGCAGCTTCGGGCAAGGATGTCGCGGCAGGCGCCTTGGCGAGCGCAAGCACATTCAGAACGCCGTTGGCATCGCGCTTCACAACCGCCTTGCCGCCGTCAAAGGCGATCGAGTCCACGGAGATTTCGCGCTTCGCGTAGTCGGCATTGACCTTGCCGGCCTTGAGCGTCTTCAGCGCGAGGAACGGCTCCTCGGCACCGCCTGCCTTGAGCGCAAAGTCCTCGACGCTGAAAGCCGCCCCATTGATGCTTGCCTCTACGCGGCCGTCACGGTAACTGGCCCTGTATGGCAACTCGAAGCCAGCCTTGCCGCCGATCACTTCGGCGGCGGTGTAGGGTTTCGCGTAGGCGGCGAGCTCGGGGAGGGAAATGGATTCGGCGCTGACCACGCCGCTTGCGGCGATCGGATTCAAGGACGCCTCGCCCTTCCAGCGCAGCACTCCGCCCCGGGTGGTATTCGCGCTGAACGTATACGGCCCCTTGTCCTGCGGCAGCGTGCTCAGGTTGTCGAAGCGCACGCTAATCGGCGCGAGTGCGTTGGTGTACCCCGCGCGCCGGTCGGTGAAATCCGCGCGGCCCCGCTCGAACACGAGCGCATCGATCACCAGCCGCGGCAGTTCGGCGTCCGTGTCCTTCGGCCAGTCGCGCGTGAGGTCGTCGATCAACGCCGCCAGGTTGATGCGCCCATCCGGCGCGATGTCGAGGAGGGCCTTCGGCTCGGTGAGGCGGACTTCCGCGAAGTGCCATGCGCGCCGCGTGATCGAAGACCACTCGAGATCGGCCACGAGCGCGGCGAAACCGCCGATCGGCCGGCCGTCGGCCTCGGCCAGGTTGAAGTCGCGCAGTTCGACCCGCAGGGTGAATGGGTTGACCTTCACCTTGCCGATCGATGCCTTGCGGTGCAGTTGCCTGTCCGCAAACCCAGGCAGCTTGGACTCGACCAGTGCAGGCACCGCGAAGAAACCGCCGAGCGCATACAGGGCCAGCGCGAAGGCCAGCGAAGCGGCGGCCAAAAGGAATCGACGCGGCCAGCGCCCCCGGGGGGTGGACGCTGCAGGCGGCGTGGTCACAGGCTGCGGGATTGGGTCGGTCATGAAGGCGATTTGAAATGAAAGCGGCTGTCCTTGTTGCCCACGACGATGCGGGCGTTCCTTTCGAAGCTCCAGTACGCAAGCGCCCAGTCGAAGAGCACTACGATGCGGTTGCGAAAGCCGATGAGGAAATAGATGTGCGCGAAGAGCCATACCAGCCACGCCAGGTAGCCTGAGAACCTGAGCTTGCCGATTATGGCAACGGCTGCGTTGCGGCCGATGGTGGCGAGCTGGCCGTAGTCCTTGTACTGGAAGGGCGGGAAAGTGTTGGTCGACCCGGCATCGGTTGAACCGCGCAGCCGGTGCAGGATGCGTTTGGCCGCGTAGCGACCCATCTGCTTGGCTGCGGGGCTGATGCCCGGCACCGGCTTGCCGTCGCTCGTCGCCGCCGCCAAGTCGCCGATTACGAACACTTCCGGATGCGCGGCGATCGAAAGGTCGGGGCCGACCGGCACGCGCCCCGCGCGATCGAGTTCGACCCCCAGCGATTTGCCGAGCGGCGATGCGGCAACACCCGCCGCCCAGATCACGGTCTTCGCCGCGATGCGTTCCTGGCCGATCAGGATGCCCTCTGCGTCGATGCCGGTGACGCGCGATTCGGTGCGAACGGTCACGCCAAGCCGCTCGAGCTGGTCCCTTGCCTTGGCCGACAAGTCGGGCGGGTAGGTCGAAAGCACGCTTGCCGAGCCCTCGACGAGGATCACGCGTGCCTGGCTCGAATCGAAGTTCCGGAATTCGCCGCGCAGCGTATGGCGCGAAATCTCCGCAAGCGTCCCGGCCATCTCCACTCCAGTCGGACCGGCGCCGATGACGAGAAAGGTGAGCCAGGCGGCGCGCTTCTGCGGATCGCGTTCGCGCTCCGCATGCTCGTACGCGAGCAGGATGCGCCTGCGGATTTCGAATGCGTCCTCGAGCGTCTTGAGTCCCGGTGCGTCGCGTTCCCATTCGGGATGGCCGAAATAGCTGTGGGTCGCGCCGGTGGCCACGATGAGGAAGTCGTACGTGACCTCCTCGCCGCCGTCGAGCACGACCGCTTTTCGTGCCGTGTCGATGGTCTGCACCTCTGCCATCAACACGGTGACGTTCTTCTGGGCTTCGAGGATCTGGCGGATCGGCGCGGCAATCGCTGGCGCCGAAAGTCCTGCAGTCGCCACCTGGTAGAGCAGGGGCTGGAACAGGTGGTGATTGGCCCGGTCGATCACCGTGACGCGCACTGGTGCGCCGTTCAGCGCCTGCGCGGCGAACAAGCCGCCGAAGCCGCAGCCGAGGACTACCACGTGGTTTTCCATGCGCCCATGCTAGCCGCACGCGGATCCAGTAACAAACGCTTACGGGCCTTACGTTTCGTAGGGTGATTTCGGGGCCCGGGAGGCGTTTCATTAGGCATGGGACTTCGGGACCCAGACAACCAAAGGAGATGGCGATGAACTTCACCAAAACAGCGGCGGCAACGGCGGTGGCGCTCGGTGCGATATTTTCGACCACGGTCCTGGCGCAGGGCTACGGCGGCTACGTCGTCCAAGGCAGCGGCTATCCGCAAGTAGGGTACGCACAGGGCGGCTACGGTGGCCAGGGCGGCCACGGCTCCCAAGGCTATGCCGGCCAAGGCAGAGGCCTGGAGCGCCGCGATGCCTCCAATATCCAGCGGATCGAGCACGGAATCCGCACGGGTCAGCTGACTCCGCGGGAAGCGCAGCGGTTGCAGTGGCGCCAGGCGGAGATCGACCGCATGCAGGCGATCGCCCGCAACGACGGGTTCATGGCCCCCCACGAGCGCGAGCGTATCGCAGCGGCACAAGAGGATCTCAGTCAGGCCATCTGGAGACTGAAGCATAACGAGCGCCAGGCGCGTTACTGAGAACGACTCGAGAAACAGGACCACGGCCGCGAACCAATCGCGCGGCTGTGGTCTGTTGACGCGATACCATGCGGCTTTCCCTTTCCGGAAAGCCGGATGAAATCGCCCGACGACCCGCCTCGCCCCGTTGCCGCAGGAATCGCATTCCCCGCGGCATTGCGCATCGGGCTGGTCGGCACGTATTCGATCGTGGTCTCCGACGAGCACACCGCGCCTTTTGTCGGCAGCGGCAAGGTCAGGGTGCTCGCGACCCCGGTCATGATCAATCTCTTCGAGGCCGCGGCGCTCGCCTGCTGCGAGCAGCACCTGCCCGCAGGCCACCAGTCCCTCGGCATCCACCTCGATGTCCGCCACATCGCCGCCACGCCCGTGGGCATGCGGGTGACCGCGACTGCCGAGCTGGTGAAGATCGACGGGCGCACGCTCACTTTCCGTGTCGAGGCGCATGACGAGCGCGAGCTCATCGGCGACGGCACGCACGAGCGCGTCGTCGTCAACGTGGAGCGCTTCGACCAGCGCGTGCAGAAGAAGCTGGCGTAGTCTTGAACGCGACCCGCCAGCCGCTGGATGCGCAGGCTATCGCCCTCATGCTGCTGCTCTGCCTCGTCTGGGGGCTGGGGCAGGTGGCGGTCAAGCTTGCTGTCGAGGGCGTGTCGCTGGTCACGCAGGCCGCGATCCGCTCGGCGATCGCGACGGTCCTGCTGGTCGCGTGGGCCCGCTGGCGGAACATCCCGCTCTTCGGCCGCGACGGCACTCTGGGCATCGGCATCGTCGTCGGGCTCATGTTCGGCGGAGAGTTCGTCTTCATCTTCCTCGGCCTCGCGTGGACCGACGCGGCGCGCATGGTCGTTTTCATCTACCTCTCGCCGTGCTTCGCGGCGGTGGGGCTCGCATGGTTCATCCCCGGGGAGCGGCTCAGTGCCCGCCAGTGGGCTGGCATCGCCGTGGCGTTCTGCGGGCTTGCGCTCGCGTTTGCAGACGGAATCACCTCGTCGCGCTCGACGCTGCTTGGCGACGCGTTCGGGGTGCTCGGCGGCCTGCTCTGGGCGGCGACCACGGTGGTGATCCGCGCCACGAAACTCAGCGTGATCAGCGCAAGCAAGGCGCTCTTCTACCAGCTCGGGGTCTCAGCGGTCATGCTGGCGGCGCTCGCGATGGCGATGGGCGAGCCCGGCGTGACACGGCTCACGCCCGTGGTGATCGCCAGCCTCTTCTACCAGTCGGTGATCATCGCCTTCGCGAGCTTCCTGATCTGGTTCTGGCTGCTCAAGCGCTACCTCGCCGCGCGGCTCTCGGTGTTCGCGTTCCTCACGCCGCTCTTCGGCGTCGCGGCCGGCGTGCTGATCCTGCGCGAGCCGATCACGGCCGTCTTCGCGGGGGCCGCGCTGCTGGTCGGGGCCGGGATCTACCTGGTGAACAGCTCGGAAGGCTGACCCGCGCTAGGCCAGCGCCTTGCCGACGATCTCGCCGACATCGCGCGAAAGGCCCGGCGTGTCGCGGATCCTTTCGAGCGCCGCTTTCGCATGCGCCTTGCGGCCCGCGTCGAACTTGCGCCAGCGGTCGAACGCCCTCGCAACGCGCGATGCGACCTGCGGATTGAGCTTGTCGATCGCGATGACTTGCTCCGCGGCGAATTCGTAGCCGCCGCCATCGGCCGCATGGAAGCGCACATGGTTTGCCGCAACGAAAGCGCGGATCAATGCGTGGATCTTGTTCGGGTTGCGCAGATCGAAAGCCGGATGCGACGTGAGCCGCTTCACTTCGGCCAGCGTGCCCGGCAGCCGCGAGGTGGCCTGCACCGCAAGCCACTTGTCGACCACCAGCGGCTCGTGCTTCCACTTTTCGTAGACCGACTCGAGCGCGAGCACGCGCTCCGGGCAATCGGTGTTGGCGAGGAACGTGAGCGCCGCCATCGCATCGGTCATGTTGTCCGCGGCCTCGAACTGCTTCACGCAGAGCGCGAGCACTTCGGTGTCGCGCAATTCCATGAGCAGGCCAAGGCACAGGTTCCGGAGCGTGCGCTTGCCGGCCGAAGCTGCGTCAGGCGAATAAGGCCCGCTGACGGCCATCGAGTGATAAGTCGACAGCAACTCGCTGCGCAAGGCCCCGGCCAGCTGGCGACGCAAGCCGTTTCGCGCAGCGTGCAGCGCATCGGGGTCGACCACCTCCACCTGCTCGGCGAGCGTGTTCTCGGAGGGCAGGTTGAGCGCTTCGGCGGCGAACGCCGGGTCCTGCGGCGCATCGGCCAGCACGCGCGCGACGGCATCGATGAACGAGCGCGGTGCTTCAGGGTCGTCGCTTAGCAGGATGCCCGTGGCCAGCCGCTGGCCGGCTTCCCACCGGTTGAACGAATCCGAATCGTGGGCCATGAGGTGCGTGAGCTCGGCTTCGGTGTAGGCGTACTTCACGATCACAGGCGCTGAGAACCCGCGCAGGATCGAAGGCACGGGCGCCTCGGCAACGTTTTCGAACACGAAGCGCTCCTGCGCCTCCTTGATCGCGAGGAGCTGCGAAACCAAGTCCTTGCCGTCGGGACCGACCAGCCCCACTGCGAAAGGGATGTGGAAGGGCAGCTTGTTCGGCTGGCCCGGCGTCGGCGGGCATGACTGGGTGACATTTAGCGAATAGCGCTTCTCCGCCGCGTCGTAGTGGCCGGTGACTTCGAGCACCGGCGTGCCGGCCTGGTCGTACCAGCGCTTGAACTGCGTCAGGTCGATGCCCGAGGCGTCCTGCATCGCGGCGACGAAATCGTCGGTGGTCACGGCCTGGCCGTCGTGGCGCTCGAAGTAGAGGTCCATGCCCTTGCGGAAGAGCTCGGGTGCGAGCAGCGTGTGCTGCATGCGCACCACCTCGGCGCCTTTCTCGTACACGGTCATGGTGTAGAAGTTGCGGATCTCCATGTACGACTGCGGCCGCACCGGGTGCGCCATGGGTCCCGCGTCTTCGGGGAACTGCGCGCTTCGCAATTGGCGCACTTCCTGGATGCGCTGCACCGGGCGCGAGTACTTGTCCGAGCCGTACTCCTGGTCGCGGAACACGGTGAGGCCTTCCTTGAGCGAGAGCTGGAACCAGTCGCGGCAGGTCACGCGGTCGCCGGTCCAGTTATGGAAGTACTCGTGCGCCACCACGCGGTCGATGTTCTGGTAGTCCACGTCGGTGGCGGTGTCGGGCCGCGCGAGGATGTACTTGGTGTTGAAGATGTTGAGGCCCTTGTTCTCCATCGCGCCGGAGTTGAAGTCGCCGACCGCGACGATCATGTACTGGTCGAGGTCGAGCTCCAGGCCGTAGACGTCCTCGTCCCATTTCATCGAGCCCTTGAGGCATTCCATGGCGAAGCCGCACTGGTCGAGCTTGCCCGGCTCGACGTAGATCGCAAGGCGCGCGTTGCGCCCGGACTTGGTGACGAAAGAGTCCTGGAGCATCTCGAGCTTCGCCGCGACCATGGCAAACAGGTAGGAGGGCTTGGGGAACGGATCCTCGAACTTCGCCCAGTGACGCCCCCCGCGCTGGTCGCCGAAACCGGCAAGATTCCCGTTCGAGAGCAGCACCGGGTACTTCTCCTTGCTGGCGCGCACGGTGACGGTGTACTTCGCCATCACGTCCGGACGGTCGATGAACCACGTGATGCGGCGGAAGCCCTCGGCTTCGCACTGGGTCACGAAGCCGGCCTTGGTCGCGTAGAGGCCTTCGAGCTTGGTGTTCTTCTGCGGGACGATCGTGACCGTGGTCTCGAGCTTGAACTCATCGGGCACATTGGGGACGCTCAGGCGCTCGGCCTCGACGGTGTACTCGCCCGCGGCGAGCTTGCGGCCATCGAGTGAGATCGCCTGCATTGAAAGCTCATCGCCGTTGAGCACCAGCGGCGCTTGCGGCTCGGCCGATTCCGGGTTGCGGCGGATCGACAGGCGCGAGCGCACGAGCGCGTCCTCGTCGCGGATCTCGACGTCGAGCTCGATCGTCGTGATGAGGTAGGGCGGCGGGGTGTAATCCTTGAGGAAAATGGTCTTGCCAGAGGGTTCACGCATGGGGTCGGCGGCTTTCGGGGAGGGCGGGCAGGTGGGACCGTGATTTTACCGTCCCGTTCAGTCTTTCCCGTCCCATGGAACCCGGCTAAGATGCCCGCGCTGCAACCCAAGGAGACCACCATGAAAAAAATCATCGCCGCAACGAGCGCTGCACTGCTGGGCTGCTCCCTCTTCGTGGCACCTGCATCCGCCGCCTATCCCGACCGCCCGATCAAGATGATCGTGCCTTGGGCCGCGGGGGGCGACACCGACAACATCTTCCGGCCTTTCGCGCCGGTGTTCCAGAAGCACCTCGGCCAGACGGTCGTGATCGCCAACGTCGGCGGTGCGTCGGGCACCAAGGGCGCCAAGGAGGCGAAGGATTCGCCGCCCGACGGCTACACGGTGTATGCGGTGCACGACTACATCCATTCGACGTTCTACACCGGCGTGGCGGACGTGAACTACACCGACTTCGAGCCGGTCTGCCTCATCGCCTCGACGCCTTCGGTGCTGACTGCCAGCCCGAAGACGCCGTGGAACGACTGGAAGGGGCTGCTCGCCGACGCCAAGGCGCGCCCGGGGCAGATCTCGGTCGGCGCGACGCTCGGCTCGACCAGCCACTTCTTCCCGGCGCTGATCGAGAAAGCCGCGGGGATCAAATACAAGTACGTGTCGTACGAGGGCCTCGCGCCGCGCATGAACGCGATCCTCGGCGGCCATATCGACCTGACCGATTCGAACCTGACCCAGAAGGGCAAGGTCGAGGCCGGGCAGCTGAAGTTCATCGCGATCGCCACCGAAAAGCGCAGCCCGGAGATGCCGAACGTGCCGACGCTCAAGGAGCTTGGCGTAAACGTTGTGTATGACGTGAACCGGGGCCTGCTCGCGCCCAAGGGCACCCCGGCCGACGTGCTCGCCAAGCTGGAGTCCTCCTGCGCGGCGGCGGCCAGGGAGCCGGCGTTCGTCGATTCGATGAAGAAGCAGGCGACCGACGTTCGCTACATGGGCCGCAAGCAGTACGCCGACTGGCTCAAGGGCAACGACGACCTCAACAAGACGCTGGCGAAGGATCTCGGCCTGCTCAAGCGGTGAGCCGGGACGCAATCGCCGGGCTCGTGGTGTTCGCCGCGAGCGTGGTGCTGTTTGCGCTGACCCTCGACCTCAAGGACAGCCCGCTGGTGCCGGTCGGCCCGGGCTTCTATCCGCGCATCGTGCTCGGGCTCACGGCGCTCCTGTCGCTCGGGCTGGTGGTGGGCGAATTACTCGGGCGGCCCAGGCGGCAGCCCCCGGATGCCGGCCTGCGCGACGTGGAGGCGCCCGTGGCGCCGGCGGCCAGGCCCAACTACCTGCTGGTGGCGCTGAGCTTCGGTGTGTTCGGGCTGTATTGCGCCGCGCTGCCCACGCTCGGTTTCCGGATTGCAACTTTCGCGTATGTGTTCGGCTCGAGCGTGTTGCTTTCGCGGCCGCGCAGTGCAAAAGGCTGGGCCGGCGCGCTGGTCCTCGGCTTGGCCACCTCGTTTCTGACCTGGCTGATATTCGAACGCGAACTGTCGGTGCTGCTGCCGCGCGGTCGATGGACGGATTTCTAGGCGATGTTCGACCTGCTCGCCACGGCGCTGGTCAATATCGCGCAGTTCAAGTATCTCGTGCCGCTGTTCTGCGGGACGCTCGCCGGGGTCATCGGCGGCGCGCTGCCCGGGGTGACCATCACCATGACGATCATCGTGGTGCTGCCGTTCACCTTCGGCCTCGACCCGCTGCAGGGGCTCGCGACCATGACCGGGGTGTATGTAGGCGGCTCGGCGGGGGGGCTCGTGACCGCGGTGCTGCTCGGCCTGCCCGGCACGCCCTCGGCGATCGCCACCACCTTCGACGGCTATCCCATGGCGAAGAAGGGCGAACCCGGCCGCGCGATCTGGCTGGGCGTGTGGGCCTCGTTCTTCGGCGGCCTGCTCGGCGGCGCGTTCCTGATCCTCGCCACCGGGCCGCTCGCGCGCATCGCGCTCGAGTTCGGCCCGTGGGAATTCTTTTCGCTGTTCATCTTCGCGCTGTCGATGGTGGCCGGGCTGGTGGAGGGGTCGCTGGCCAAGGGCCTGGTGGCCGGCGCGCTCGGCCTCATCGTCACGATCCTCGGCAACGACCCGGTGATGGGCCAGAAGCGCCTGACCCTGGGCATCCCGGCGCTCGAGGGCGGCATCGACTTCCTGCCGGTGCTGATCGGCGTATTCGCGTTTGCGCAGACCATGACCGAGGTCGAGCGCATGGGCGGCGGGCGAAAGGCGCTCGCCGCGGTCGAAACCGGCGTGAAGCTGACCGTGTCGCACCTCAAGGTGATTTGGGAGATCGTCTCGCGCCCGGTGCTGCTCCTGTGGTGCTCCTTCATCGGCGTGCTGATCGGCGTGCTGCCCGCCATCGGCGGCAGCGCCGCGAGCATGTTCGCCTACGACCAGGCCAAGAAGATCTCGCGCCGGCCGCAGTTGTTCGGCAGCGGCGTGCCCGAGGGCATCATCGCCTCGGAGTCGTCCAACAACGCCAACGTCGGCGGCTCGCTGGTCACCATCATGGCGTTCGGCATCCCAGGCGACGCGGTGACCGCGGTGATGCTGGGGGCGCTCACCATCCACGGCATCCAGTCGGGGCCCCTCTTCATCCAGCAGAACGCGCAGCTCGCCTACGGCATCTTCGCGGCCTACCTGCTCGCGCACGTGCTCATGGTCATCATCCTCGGCCTGCTCGCGCGCGTGATGCTGCGCATCGTGAGCGTGCCCAAGGCCGCGCTGTTCCCGGTGGTGCTGGTGCTGTGCGTGATCGGTGCCTATGCGCTCAACAACACCATGTCGAACGTCTACATCCTGCTCGCGTTCGGCGTGCTCGGCTACGCGATGGTCAAGTTCGGCTTCCCGCTCGCGCCGTTCATCCTCGGCGTGATCCTCGGCGACCAGATCGAGATCAACATGATCCGCGCGGTCATGACCGACCCCGACCCGTGGCTGTTCCTCACGCGGCCGATCTCGGGCGGCCTGCTGGTCGCTTCGGTGCTTTCGGTGGCGTTTGCGGTCTGGCAGCACCGCAGACAGCAGAAAAAAGGGATCAAGCCGGTGGAAGACGATGCGGATTTTTAGTTTTGTGGCATCGCTGTGCGTTGCTTCGGCGGCGCTCGCGCAACCGAAGACCACGGTCGTGCTCGGGACCGCAACGCCGGGCGGCGGTTTTCCCGTCTACGGCGCTGCGTTCGCCGCGACGGTGAATGAATCCGACCCGACGCTCAACGTCGAGCCGCGCAACACCAAGGGCAGCGCCGAGAACATCCCGCTGCTCGAAGCCGGCAAGCTCGACATCGGCCTGGTGCAGGGCGAAGCCGCGCACGAAGCGATCAACGGCATCGGGCGCCCGCCTGCGAATCTGAGGATCATCGCGGCGATGTATTCGTCTCCCGGGATGTTCGTGCTGCGTGCCGACAGCCCGGCAAAGACAATTCGAGATCTGGTGGGCAAGCCGATCGCTTTCGGCGCCAAGGGCTCGGGGCTCGTGATCCTTTCGCGCTATGTGCTCGACGGCATCGGCCTGGACCAGGACAAGGATTTCACCGCCGTGTATCTCGATCGGGCCGGCGACGGTCCCGCGATGGCGCTGGACGGGCGAGTCGCGGCGTTGTGGGGCGGCGGCATCGGCTGGCCGGGCTTCGACACGATGGCGAAAAGTCCCGGCGGCGCGCGCTTCATCGCGCCGGATGCTGGCGAGATCCAGCGCATCCTCGCGAAGCACCCCTTCCTCAAGCCGCTCACCGTGCCGGCCCGGACCTACCCGGGGCAGGATGCGCCGATCCATTCGGTGGGTTCGTGGAGCTTCGTGCTCGCCTCGCCCGCGCTGGCCGATGACGTGGCGTATCGCCTCATTCGCGCGCTCCACAGGGGAGAGGGAGCGATCGCCAAACGCCTCCCCGCAGCTGCTGAAACCACGGCTGCGAACACGTTCGCCGCAGCGCCGCCGCAGGACCTCATCCATCCCGGCGTCATGCGCTACCTGCGCGAAGCGGGCATCGCGCGCTAGGTATCGGACTCGGCCGGGCGCCGGATCCGCATTCGAAGCGTGGCAGCATTTGGCCAGATTAGCCGCGCCAGTGCTGGGGGTTTACTGAAAATTGGCAGTATTTGGCATTCGTGCGGGCGGTTTGGTGGCGCCCAGCCCCAGTTCAGATATAAGCCCCTACGCCCGTGCTTTCACCACTTGCACTTCGAGCCCCACCCCAAGACGCTCGCGCATGGCGCCGAAAATGGCCGCGAGATTATCCATGCTGGGATTGCCCTTCGACGAAAGCATGCGGTGAAGACTCTTGCTCGGTTTGGCGGTCATCTTGGCGAGCTGCTCGAACCCGATAGTGGCATTTACGAGGTCGCGCAGGATCACGCGCGCAGTCTCTGTTTCGCCGTTTAGAAAAAGCGTCGCCGCTTCATCCAGCAGCGACTTCGCGAAACCCGGGTCCCGCTCCACGCGCTCGACCACCGTTTGCTTGAAATCACGGGTCAGTGCCATTCAGGTCATCTCCTGTGTTTGTCGGGCTTGCGTCTTGCCAACACTTCGAACGTGAAGTGGTTCGGTGTGCCGAGTTCGATTCTCAGCTCCGCAAAGACAGTGACCGGCCGCCTGTGCATCGAGGCCGTCGAACCACCCCCTGTAAGGACTCGATCCGTCGGCGCGAAGATATTCCTCGACCCTGACTCCCATTTCTAATGGTAACGAAAACGTTACCATAGATCAAGCGCAGCCGTCTCCGGCGGAAGCGGCAGCTTTGGTACACTGCGCGCAAAATGGACAGACATGCCAAGCCAATCGAGCATGCGGATCTGCTGGAGCAATGCAGGCTGCATGCGCTGCAGCTCCTGCATGAAAACCTCAC
>Ga0163153_10001865_pt1 | contig 32311 bp, 23 predicted proteins | sample OliLakLV19MP6IB1_FD_148629 | JGI IMG/M metagenome (GOLD analysis project Ga0163153, IMG submission 148629) | Freshwater microbial mat bacterial communities from Lake Vanda, McMurdo Dry Valleys, Antarctica - Oligotrophic Lake LV.19.MP6.IB-1 | ecosystem: Environmental > Aquatic > Freshwater >... | reverse complement strand
GTCGGGGTCGGGTCGAGATCCGCGGTCGCGGTTGCCTGCGGCTCGGCGGTGGGCGTCGCCGTTGCTACCGGCGCGACGCTCTCGGTTGCGCTCGGTGAGGCGGACGCGTCCGGCGTTGGGGTTGCGGTCGGCACGATGGTGAGAAGATCGCAGGCGTCGCCGATGCCGTCGCCGTCCGCGTCGGCCTGGTCGCTGTTGGCCACCGAGGGGCAGTTGTCGCAGGAGTCCGGGATCTCGTCGCCGTCGGAGTCTGCGTCGCCGACGAGTAGCAGGCGCGCGCGGCAGGTGGCGCCGCCAACACAGTCTGCGTCCGCCTGACAAGGTCCATCGAAGCGCTCGCAGCTGCCCTCGGCGCCGCATGATTCGCTGTCGGCGCATGGGATGGAATCGCTGCAGGCGGTCGTCGTGGTGACGATGCACTCGCCCGCGCCGGCGGCGAATGTCGTCGCGCGGTCGCTGAGCGGACTGATCACCCGCAGGAACGACTGCGCCGAGTCGGCGCAGCGGCACGCTCCGCTCGCACAGGCGGGGAACGGATTGCAGTCGGTCGCGTCGCGACACGCGCCGACGTTCTCGATACAGAACGAGCCGCTCGCGGTGCGTCCACAGTAGCTACCGATCGGGCACGGACTCGGAACGCTGGGGTCCTCGGAGATGGTACAGGTCTGCTGAAGCGTGCGCACGCAGCGACCCGGCGGGACGAAGCACGTGGCGCCGTTGCAGTCGGCGTTCGCCAGGCAGGGCTTGCCGCCGTCCGAACAGATCCCCGCACTGACGGTGCCGAGGTTGAGCAGCGGCGCGGCGAGGGATGCGGCGCGGCACGCCGAGCGTGCCAGGCCCGGGGCAGTGCCGCCGCGCGGGCGCGGATTCGATCCGACGCTGCTCGCTTGGCGCGTATTGAGGGTTTGGAGAATGAGATCGACTTGATCGCCGTCACCGTTGAGGTCGGCGCCCTGCTGCGCTTCGAGCGTGAGGAAGGTCACCGTGTCGCGTCGGACGCGGTACGGACCGGTCTGCGCACATGCTTCGAAAGGGCAGGCGAGGATGGTTTGCCCGGTTTGCCATACGTTGCCGCGGCGCACGTCGTAGACATTCAGCACGGCCACGTTGCTGCCGCCCACCTGGGCGCCGGTCGGCGTGCGAAAGGCCACCAGCGATGGAGAACAGGTGCCGTTCGCACATTCAGCGGCGACGCTGCAGGCATTGCCGTCCGCATCACCGCCGATGCATTGTGTTGGACCGACGACGAAATCCGCGGCTGCTAGACGACGACCGGAAACGCCGACGACCGCGAGGCGTTCGCCCTGCGGGGCAGCGATGATGCCGAGGACCTGGTCGTTCGTGTCGCCGTCGCCGTTGAGATCGGTGCCCAGGCGTCCGGTAGCGCTCTCGCTCTCGAGGAAGACGACCAGATTACCGCCGATTGCGACGTGGGTTACGGCGGAGCCGGTGTTGACCCAGGTGGCGGCGAAGTCTTCCGCCGTCGCTGCGGTGGGACGCGCGGCTAGGTGGAGAACGGAATCGGTCGCGTCCTGGTCGCCGTTGAGGTCGACCCCGCCTTGTGCGGACTCCGCTACCAAGGCGGCGACCCAGTCTCCGGAGATCGCGACGCTGCTCGCAGCAACGGCGCCGTTGGCGACGACACCATCGGCGTAGGCATGGACGACCCAGTCGTTGCTGTCGCCGTCGTCGTTCAGGTCGTCCTCGGGAGCATAGGTGATCACGATTCCCCAGCCCAACAGAATACCATCATCTTGGAGGACGACGTCCTCCACTTCGAGTGTCCAGGCACCGTCGGGGTTCTCGCCGCGCAGGATCGACAAGCGTTCCTGGGGTTGGAAAGTGCCGGCGAACGGCGCGGCTGCGGCGGTGATCGGCGTCGGTGATTCGTCGTCGAAGCCGGTGCCGTCGAAGTCACTGCCGTTGAGCCCGTTGCGTGCAGAGAGGACGACGGCAGTCCCTGCGGGAGAACGCAATGTCAGCACGAGGTCGGAAACGTAGGAGTGGCCTATGGCGATGCCGAAGACATCGACGTCGAGAACTCTGCCGACCGCATCGACGTCGACCACGGAAACGGTTTCGCTCCCTGGAGGGCTGAGGATCGGGGCGGGCGGGTCGAGAGCGACATCGGCGAACGCGGAAAGTGGTTCGGTCGTGGCGCCCTCCGGGCGCAGGAACGCGGCGCCGCCGGCGAAGACGGCGACATCATCGGCGGCACCGAGGTCGACCAAAGCCGGCGGGTCGGTGCGGGTGGCGAGCGCGAACAGGATGGTGTCGTTATTGTCCCCGTCGTCGTTCAGGTCGAGCCGCATGGGCTGTCCGGTGAAGCTCGGTCCCCACGCGTAGAGGTCGCGCACGACGTTGACGTCGTCTGCGGTCAGCCGGCCGGTGGACTCGAAGACGACGACTTGGCCGTCGCCGCTGATGTCGAACGGAAAGCCCGGGGCGAGGATGGGATCCTTGGTTGCATGGGTTACGCCTACCCGGCGGGTATGGCCGGTGAGGGCGTCGTGCACGAAGACATCCGCCCTGCCGTTGCCGTCGCCTTCCACCAGATTTTCCGCACTGGCCTCGAAGGCGACGAAGCGGCCGTCGTCGCTCAGGCGCGGCCGCAGGCTTGCTCCCGCCGCCTGGTCGCCGTTCGCGGCGACGCTGGCGCGGTACGTCGTGCGGCTGAGGCGATCGCGAATGAAGACGTCGGTCGCGCCATTGGTGTCTCCGGCGACGAGGTTGTCGGCGCGCGAGTGGAAGGCGACGAAGCGGCCATCCGCACTGACCGACGGATGTCCGCTGGTGACGTTGGCAAGCGCGCCGTCGGTGGCCACGTCGACCTGCTCGGTCGTACCGCGGCTGCGATCGTGCAGGAAGATCGAGCCGCCGCGGTCGAAGGCGACGAAGTTGCCATTGCCGCTGATCTCGGCGCGGAAGGCGGTTCGGCCCACGAGTCGGGAGCGACCCTGTTCGATCACGAAGACGTCGCCCGAAGTGTTGAGCGCGGACACGGCCGCGCCGTCGGCGCTCAGTGACGGGCGGCTGCGATTCTCGTCGATCAGGCGGGTCTCGCCGGTGTTGCGGTCATGCAGGAAGACATCTTGCGAGCGCGCGGCGTCGCCCGCCAGTTCCGCGCTCGAGTCGAAGGCGACGAGGCGACCGTCAGCGCTGATGGCCGGGGTGCCCGAGTCGTCGTTCGCTTCGCCACCTGCGCTGGTGACACTGACCCGTTCCGTCGCACCGGTGCGGCGATCGCGGACGAAGACGTCGATTGCCGCGTTCGTGTCTTTGGCGGGCGCCTGCAGCAAACCGGCATCGAGGGTGGAGAAGGCGATCACCGAACCATCGAGGTTGGCGGCGGGGTTGTAGGCGACCCCGGGATCGGTGGTTCCGGCGCCGCTCGTCGCGCGGCTGATCAACTCGTTCACCCGGGGCGCACTTTCGACCTCGCGGCGGCGGAAGAACACGACGCCTTCTGAGATCGTCACCGGGCGGCCGGAAATCGCAGGCCGGGCGTCGACCGCCAGTTCCAGGCCGGCAGTGAGATCGCGTGCGCCGACGGCGCCGACTTCGTAAGCGCGCAGGATCGTTTTGGCGCGGTCGGTGGTGGTCGCGCCCGCGCCACCCTCGCCGTGCTCGGACTCGAGGAACGCAATCACGCTCGCCTCGGCGGTGACCGCAGGGAAGCTGAACGGCGGCACGCGCAGGCGAGCGGCGGCGCGGCCGCTGCTCGAGCCGCGGCCGATCGGGAGGATTTCGCCGCTCGCGCGATCCATCAGCAACAGGACCTCGTCGGTCGCGTCGCCGTCATCGTTGAGGTCTGCGCTCAGCGACTCCTCGGCGAGCAAGCGCTCCGGGACGACGAACGCGAGGACGGTATCAGTCTCGATCAACGCGTCCAGGGGGACCGGATCGCGCGCGACGACGGTGAGATCTGCGGCGGGGATTCGCACCGGACCCACGCCTGCGAACAGGAGCGAGGCGAAGTCGAACAGCGGGCCTGCGCACGTGCCGCCCGGACAGCCGCTGACGGCCGTGCAGGCCATGCCATCACGGTCGCCGCCGGCGCATGCCTGGCGCGCGAGGCGCAGAACGGTTTCGGGCGCGTCGGCGGTGCCGAAGAGCGTGAGTGCATCGGTCGACGCGGTCTGCGGGTCGAAGATCGGCGGCAGCTTCGTCCCCTGTGGCGAGAAGGAGGAAAGGAACGCGCGGCTGGGGACGGAGATGGGTTGGCCCTGTCCGGGGAAGGCAGCGAAGGTCGTGCTGCCGCGCAGCAGGCGGGCGATGGGAATCCCCTGATCGACCAGAATGCCGCGCCAGTCGACTGGAAGTAGGATGTTGCCGGCCGTGTCGATCGTCAGCCGGAGTTCCGTCGACGCGCCGCGGCAAGGGGGAGAGGGATCGCTACAGAGCGCCTGGAAGTCGTTTGCCGGCGGCAGGGCGGTGAAGTGCGGAAAGACCTCGTGCGGCGTTGTGTCGCAAGTACCGTTCGTGGCGAAGAGTTCGCCGATACAGGCCTCGGCTGCGGCGGACGAACAGGGAGAATGCGCAAGTGCGCAAGGCAGCGCCGCGCCGGCGGCGGTGACGGCGATGGCGGCCGGTCCGGTGAGCGTGAGGTCGTCGTCGCTCGCGCCGAGCAAGGCGTCGGTGTCGGGGAAGCGAAAGCGCAAACGGCGCTTGCCGTCGCGGTCGACGACATCGAGGTCGTCCGCCGTGGGCGCCGCGACGCAGGAGACCTGAGCTACGGTAGGCTCGTCTGCGCAGCGTTCGAGCGCGGCGGCGACGGCGTCGCAATCGGCGGCGACGGCGACGACCGCAGTGGTACCGCCGGGTGGCTTGAAGAAGACGCTGACGACGTAATCGCTGCCGCTGGCGGCGAATCCCCCGACGCCGTCGCACGCTTCGCCGCGACCGATCTCGACGCGGTCGCCCGGGCCGGCGAAGGGCTGCGTGATCGTACCGCGCAAGGCGCGAAACGCGCCGATGACTCCGGGGATCTGGTTGCAACTCGCGGCAACGGTCGCCGGCAGCAGCGCGAAGAGTAGCGTTGCCGCGACGGCGAGCGTGCCGGAGACGGCGATTGCGCTTCGCCCGATCCGTCGAATTACCATCCCGTCCGTTCGCCTCGTACCAATTGGCCGCTCCCCAGACTGACCTGCTCGGCGGGGCATGGTCAAGGAGAAACTTTGCGATCGGCGCGCATTTCGGTTGTGCGTCGCTGTGGCCGCGACCTATGGTGTGGACAGCTGGATCGATTTCAGGTGCGTCGTAGGGAAGGGCACGAAATGCTTTGGTCGAGTGCTTGGCGACAAGTCGGAGTTGCGCTCGCTGGCGCGATGCTGATCGCTTCCGCGGCTACCGCTGCCGCCCCGGTTGGGGACCTCAGTGGCACCTGGAAGGGCAAGGTTCGCTGCAAGGCGTTCGACGGCGCGCGGCGCAGCGTTCCGGATCGCGGCGCGACCCTGACCATCAGCCAGAACGGCCGCTACTTCGCCGCTCGAATCGAGGATTCCCAGGGGCAGCGACTCTACAATGGCGAGGCGGTCAGTCTGACCGGGCGCGAGCACCGGGTCGAGGCGGTGCTCATCGAATGTCGCTCTTCCTCGGCCCTCAACGACTACAGCGAAGTCGTCACCCTGCGCGGCACCCTCAACGCGCCCGGCGGGCGTCTGACCGGCGAGTCGATCTTCCGCAGCCAGCTCGGCGAACTCGGCACCTGCCGCTGGCGCCTCGAGCGCACCCGCACCACGAATCCCAACGTATCCTTCTGCGATTGAGCCCCAGGCGGGCAAGCCTGCTACGCCGCACGCGGTTCACGCGCCGGGCAGCGCTCGCGCGAGCAGCTCGACCTTACGTTCTAGGTGGCGCAGCAGCGGCTGTGCCGACGCCGGCTCGCCCGTCGCTCTCTCGATGAGCTCCGCCGCCCGCAAGGTCTGCCCCCAGCGGTGCACCTTGGCCCGCAACCAACCGAGCAGCGTAGCGAACTCGCCGGCACGCACGAGCTCGTCGATGTCGCCGATCTCCCGCGCCGCGGCCTCGAGCAGCTGAGCAGCGTAGACGTTGCCGAGCGTGTAGGTGGGGAAGTAGCCGAATTCGCCGGCGGCCCAATGCACGTCCTGCAGCACGCCGTGGCGGTCGTCGGCGGGAGTCACGCCGAGGAGTTCGCGCATCTTCTCGCGCCACGCTCCGGACAAATCCGCCGCGCGTAGATCGCCGCCGATCAGCGCGCGTTCGAGTTCGAAGCGCAAGATGATGTGCAGGTTGTACGTTGTCTCGTCGGATTCGGTGCGGATGAGCGACGGCTCCATCCGGTTCACGGCGAGGACCAGCGCATCGACCGACGCCGCGGCGAGCGCCGGGAACGCGGCGCGTGCTGCCGGCAGCAACTGCTCCCAATAGGCGTGTGAACGACCGATCTGGTTCTCCCACAGCCGCGACTGCGACTCATGCACGCCGAGCGAGCAGGCGGTGCCGCGCGGCAGGCCGCGGGCGTCCGCGGCCAGGCCCTGCTCATAGAGCCCGTGCCCGGCCTCATGCAGGCTCGAGTACAAGCTGTAGGTGAGATCGCGCGGGTCGTAGCGGGTGGTCAGGCGCACGTCGCTACCGATCGTCGTCGAGAACGGATGCGCCGACTCGTCGATACGGCCGCGGCTGAAGTCGAAGCCGATGGCCGCAACGGCATGTTCGTTGAAACGCCGCTGCGCGCCAGCGTCGAAGTCACCGATCAGTGGCGAGGCAGGGTAGGGGTGTCTCTCGACGAGGGCGCAGATGCGGGCAACGAGTGGTTGCAGCCCGGCGCGGACTTCTCCGAGGACGGACTCGAGGTGAGCGAGGCGCAGGCCGGGCTCGTAGCTCTCCAGCAGGACCTCGTAGGGGTCGCGGCTCGCGTCGATCGCTGTGGCGACGCGGCGCTCCATTGCCACCAACTGCTCGAGGTGTGGAGCGAGCAGGGCGAAGTCGTCGTCGTGGCGTGCTTGGATCCAGACCGAGCGCGCGTTGGCGCGCAGCTCGGCGCGTTCGCGGACCAAGGCGGCATCGAGGGCGCGTTCGCGATCGAGTTGCCATTTGCTTTCGCGCACGTCGACGGCCTGCTCGGGATCGAGTTCGTCGAGACGGTTGGCGAGCTCGTCGACGAGTGCGAGCAGCGCCGGAGCGGTGCTGTGTGTGTGCAGGATCTCGGCGAGAGCGCCGATCTGGCGGGCGCGCGAATCCATCGCCCCTGCGGGCAGGTAGGTTTCCTGGTCCCACTCGAGCAGGCGCAGCGTGCCGGCGATGTCGCTGCAGCGTTGCAGGTGGTGGACCAGGTCGGCGTAGGCGGTTTGGGTGTTCATGCCGCGCGCAGGGCCCGGTCGGCGAGAAAGAGGCCGGCGATCGACTTGGCGTCGCGGATTTCGCCGCTGCAGACCATCTGCAAGGCGTCGGCGAGGGCGATGCGTTCGACGGTGAGCACCTCGTCGTGGCCGAGGCACTGCTCGCCTTGGGAAAGACCGCTGGCGAGGAAGAGGTAGATCCTTTCGTCGGAGAACCCCGGGGTGGTGAAGATCCAGCCAAGTTCGCGCATATCGTCGGCGGCGAGCCCGGTTTCCTCGCGCAGCTCGCGCACGGCGCAAGCCAGCGGAGCCTCGCCGGCGTCGAGCTTGCCGGCGGGGAGTTCCCAGATGAACCCGCCGGCGGCGTGGCGGTACTGGCGGATCAGCGCGACGCGGCCATCCGCGTCGATCGCGGTGATCGCCGCGGCGCCCGGGTGGTGGACGATTTCGAGTTCGACCGTGTTGCCGTTCGGCAACTGGGCGCTTTCGAGCCAGAAGTCGATGGTTCGTCCCTTGTAGACCTGGAGGTTCGCTGCCATGCCGCGGTGCTACCACGCCCCACCGAGCCGGGCCAGGCGGGCGGCAGATGCCTTGTCCCGGAACCCTTCCCTGTGAACGCCAGGCTCCAGCCTGGCGCGCGGTTCACGACTTTCGCTGCAGTCACCGCCAGATGCGGGGGAGGGCAACGCCAATTCGAGCAATTCTTCCGGGCCGAGCGGCGGCGCAGGTGTATTGCGGGGCGATTTCACCCCGGGACCGCGGGCGTCCCGCCCGCCATCATGAATTCGGCATCCCCGAATTCGCGCCCGCGAGTCGTCTCATCTCGATTTGGCGGCGGACGGCGCCTGCGGCTCGGCTGCGATCGCCATCCATCTGTGCCATCGGTGAAACGGATCGGTGGATTCACCGAGGAACACAGATCGGCGCAGACCGCATGTGACGAGGACACCTTCCGGGGCAGACACGCAACTCGTTTGGACTCTATGGGTCGCGGTGCCCACCGGCGGCTGCGTCGGCTCGCCGAAACGGTGGATGTCCGCTTGATCCCTTCTGAACAACCGTTTGACCTCCTCAGTCGGGATCCATCTCGATCGCGTCGACCGTCGGCACCGGAGCCAACGATCTCGACCACTCAGGCGAGCACGTGCTGCTCGGTGTTCTGCTTCTCGCCGGCGAATGCCTCGAACCAGGGCTGTTTGGCGGCGCTCGGCCGCGCCTTGCAGCGCTCTTACCAGGCGTGGAGATTCGGGTAGTCGGCGCCTGGAAGTCCGAGGCCGTCGATGACCATGCCGATGAATGGCAGCACGACGATGTCGGCAATCGAGTAGTCGCGGCCGGCGAGATAGTCCGCGTTGCCGGCGTAGCCCTCCCGGAGGCGGCTGCCTTGCGTCGGCCGGTTGAAGAGAAGCGAGTTTGCGTAGGGATCGTTGCGTCGTTGCGTGACACTTCTCGATGGCGCGCGTTCATGACGGGACGTTTCATGCAACGACGCAACGATCGCCACAAACGGGGCGCGCCCAGGTGGGGCAGGGCCGTCGCCTTTCTCTGCTCTTCGACCAAACGCGAGTTCGAAGCCCGGGGGCGGCTGGCTCAGGTGTGCAATGCCTCCAGGGCTGCCTTTGGATCCGAAGCGACGATCTTCAGGAGGGCCCGTGCCGGCCCAGTCGGCTTGGTGCGGCGCTGCTCCCAGTTCTGTAGGGTGCGCAGGTTCACTCCGATCAACCTGGCGAATTGCGCTTGGCTGATGCGCGCGGCCTCGCGGATCGCCCGAACGTCGGGCGCGACCAACTCAATGGTCCGCACCCCACGCACCTTCTTCCCCGCAATATGCTGCTTCATCTCGCGGACCCCTGCTACGAGCTGCTCGAAGTAGCGATCATCCATCGGTTTCGTCCTCCATCAAGGCCGCGAGCATCTTCACTTGCCGCGGCGTGAGGTTCTCCCTCTCGCTCTTGGCGTAGGCGTAGATCAGGTAGATCCGGTCGCCCGGTACGTACCGGTAATAGATCACCCGAGCCCCGCCGCGCTTGCTGCGTCCGCGGGCCGCTCACCGCAGCTTGCGCAGACGTGCGCCGCCGCGCATGAGAACTCCCGCGTCCGGTTCGGCCAGTAGGAAGCGCTGCAACTCACGGAATTCATCGTCCGTCCAGTTCTCGGCGCGGAAGGCGGAGAAGGGCGTCAATTCGACGAAGACCATAGGGTGGTCTATACGCTGGCAGCGTACCTGCGACAAGGGAGTCGGATGGCGTCTCGAGGATTGAAGTCTCGCGTCCATCGAAGAGGTCTCTTGAAATAGGGTTGCGGGCGCCAGCCCGCGCAAGGCCTGTCGAAGGGCTGCTGGATCCAGGAGTTCATGCTTCGACAAGCTCAGCACGAACGGGAAAGAGAAGGATCCTGCGAGAGTTGACGATCCCTCCCCGCATTCTGCGCGAGAGCCGTAGCGTCGCACGGAGGCTTGCGACTCACGCACACCCCGTGAGCGCGTTGTCGATGCCGAGGATGATTTCGTCGACCGTGATCGTGCCGTCTTCGTTCGCATCGAACTGCGGGCAAGCGCCCAGATCGGCAATGCCCAGGGCGATCGAAATTCCGGTGATCAGCTCGTCGACCGTTACCTCGCCATCCTCATTGCAGTCGCCGACGCAGGGAATGACCATCGGCGGAGGCTTACACTTGCCACTGCTGCCGGCTGCGAAGATCGCGTCGATCTCTTGCGCTGCGAGCTCGCGGTCAAAGATCTCGACCTCGTCGATCGCACCACCGAAGGGCTGCTGGCCGGCAAAATAACGCTGGCCCATGCGCAAGCTCGACGTGTTGACGATGCTTCCCGGCCGGGTCGTCGGGTCGAACGTGTGGACGAGCACTCCGTCGCTGTAGAGTCGCCCCCCGGTCGACGATGCGCGCTCGACCGTGACGGCTACGTGGTGCCAGTTGCCGTCGTTGATCGCTGGCCCGGGCGCGATGTGGTTCAGGAACGTCGAGCCATCGCCCAACTGGAAGCCGAGGTTGGCAGCGGAAATGAACAGATGGTAGCCGACCGGATTCGCGGCCGTGCCGCTGCGCTTGTCGATGATTGTTGCGGTCGACCCGGTCTTGCTCCGCACCCAGGCGTCGATCGAGAAGTCGCCGGTGAAATCGAGCGAAGGATCATCCGCAACCGTGACAAAATCGGTGTGTGCGCTCAGTAGGAATGCATCGGCAACCCGGCCTGCGCCGTATGTCGCGGCGCCCTGCAGCACCCCGTGGTTGCCGTTGCCCGATAGGTCGACCGTGGTGCTGTCCCCCGTCAGCCAGGCGACCATTCCCGCGGGCGGCGGGATGCAGATGGTCGGGGTCGGAGTTGGTGTGATGGTCGCCGTCGGCGGTGGCATCGCGCTTGAGGTCGGTGTCGGAGTCGGGGTTGCTGTGGGCGAAACGGTGCTCGTGCGGGTGACGGTGGCGGTGCCTGTGGTGGTGGGCGTCGGTGTAGTCGTCGCCGATTCGATCGGCGTCGCCGTTGCGCTCGGGGTGGGGGAGGCGAAGCTGCGGTCGGCGAGCAACAGCCCGTGACCTTCTCCCGCTTCGACGAGCACGACTCCGGAGAACGGGCTGGTACATGCCGGGCTTTCGAGCACCGGCACGGGGACGCTGCTGTTCATGTCGTCGCAGTTGCCCAACTGCCCGGCGCTACCGCTGCCGCAGGCGAGCAGCGAATTCTGCGCGGTGAGCACGAGGCTGAAGTTCGCGCCCGCGGCGACGATATCCAGGGGCAGTCCCGCCGGCACTGTCGTCAACGCCAGTGCGCCGAGGGGAACCGCGGTGGCGAAGTGCAGGTCGGTGTTGCTGCCGTCGCACAGTTGACCGGACGCGTTGCTGCCCCAGAACCAAACGTTGCCCATGCTGTCGGCGGCGAGGCTGTGTTCGAATCCGGCGGCGATGTCGATGATGTTCGTGAGCGGGCAGCCCAGGAGCGGCCGTGGCGGCGGTACGCCCGGCGGGCACTCCTCGACCACCTGCGTCGGCGCAGCGCTGTCGGCGTTGCTGCCGCTGCCAAGCTGGCCGCTGCCGTTCGCGCCCCAGGAGAACACGTCTCCGTTGCACATCAGCGCGAGTGTGTGCGCCTGGCCGCCGACCATCTTCGCCACCCCGCCGAGAAAGCCGATACCCAAGGGGCCGTGCACTTGCACCGGCGTGGATCGATCCACGCCGGTGCCATCGCCCAGTTGTCCGCCGCTGTTATCGCCCCAGGCGTAGGCGTCGGCGGGTCCGCCGGCGCAGTCGCCGACGATCGCCAGGCTGTGCCGCGTGCCGGCGCCGACGCCGACGACATCGCCCGCGCCGAGCGCGACTTGCACAGGTACGGTGCTGCACGGATAGACGAACGGGCTTGGCCCGCCGCAGACTGCCGGCCCGGGAGGACCGATCCCCAGCTGTCCCCTGTCGTTCGCGCCCCACGTCCATACGAATCCGTTGGCGTCGATGACTACGTTGCTACCACCTTCGGCGGCGATCGATTCGTCGGTCGGAGATAGGGGCAGCCTTCCCAAGAGCCCGGGCACCGCAACCGGAATCGGACTGGTCGCGTTGACGCCGTTGGTGCCGTTGCCGAGCTGCCCGACGTAGCTCGAGCCCCAGGTGAACACGCGTTGCGATGCATCCAATGCCAAGCTGTGGGTGTCGGCCCCCTGGATGTCTACGAGCCGATCGAGGCAGCACCCGGCCGGATGGTCGGATACAGGCCCGGGAAAGTTCTGGTTGCTGTGCGGCAGATCGTTGCCGAGAACACCTTTGCCGTCGACACCCCACGTGAAACCGGTCGGTGCCTGCGCCAATGCCCGGATGGGCGGCGAACACGTGGCCAGCAGCAAGACGACGGTCCGTACGACCCTGATGGAAAGCTTCGGGCGCACACGGCCCCCTTTGCACGGCGTGAAGCGACGATCGCCGCGACTCAACTTCCCCCTACACCCGCAAGTCCAAGGCCGTCAATACAGTACTTTGCGGGGTCGTGTCTCAGTTTGATTTCGACGCCACCTGGGGCGTTGCCCCAGGCTTCCATGCTGCCGCCCGATTGGGGCTGAAGAGAATGAGAACCGTAGGCCTTCAGCTCCATAGGGGCAGCACGACGATAGCCGCGGGCAACGCCCGCGGTGGAGGTTGCGATGCAGGTGTTTGGCCCGGTGGACACGCGGGTAGCATAGTGCTACCCGCGTGGCATGGGGTTGCCTATCAAGATCGGCGAGGATTTGGCCCTAGCGGCGCGAACCGAAGCTGCGGTGTTCGAGCGCTCCATCGCCTCCCAAGTCGAGCACTGGGCGCAGATCGGGCGGGCGGTGGAGCAGATCCTGGGTCACGACCAGATCGCGGCGCTGAAGCGGCAAGCGGGTGCGCGGGAGCTTTCCGACGCGCTGCGGCAGGCATCGAGCGAGGCCGGGCAGCAACTCGTCATCGAACACCTACGCAAGCAGGGAGGAGCGCGCTACAGCGTGGACCCCAGCCGGAGGGGTGGCGTCATTCGGGTCGACAGCGACGGGTCGCGCAGCCGTGGTCGCTTCGTGCGGCGCCGCTTCGTCGTTGCCCCGGATGATTGATCTCGCCAAGGGACCCTGGCTGATCGTTCTTGCCGGACCCAACGGTGCCGGGAAGTCGACGTTCTTCGACGTATTCTTGCGGGCGCGTGGGTTTCGCTTCGTCAACGCCGACCTGATCGCACGCGGGCTTCCCGGTGACGATCGCGCCGAGGTGGCGTACCGTGCCGCGGCACTGGCGGACATCGAGCGCCAGGCCCTGGTCGCGCGCGGGGACACATTCGTCATGGAGACGGTGCTCTCCGACCGGGCAGGGGCCAAGGTCGAATTCCTCCGCGACGCGCGATCCCGCGGCTACCACGTAGTCCTTGTGTACGTCGGCTTGGCGAGCGCAGCGCTCAGCCAGGCGCGTGTCATTCAGCGTGTCGCGCACGGTGGCCACGATGTGCCCGACGACCGAATTCGGCAACGATGGCAACGCTCGCTGACGAATGCCACGCAGGCCCTGCGGTTCGTCGACGTCGCGTGGGTTTTCGACAACAGCGACGCGGACCAGCCGTTCCAGCTCATCGCGACGACACGGGCAGGCGAGGTGACGCACCTGGTTCCCTCCGCCCCGCCATGGTGTCGTCGCATCTTACCGAAGTCGCCGTGAAGGCAGACCGCGGATCAAGCGTGGATCTCCGCGAACGGGTCCCAACTCGGGTCGCGGTGGCGGTCGTACTCGGTGCCGATCTCGAGTGCACGCGCGGTTTCTTCACCGTAAAGCCGTTCGATGACTGCGAGCGCCATGTCGATCCCGGCCGAGACGCCCGACGACGTCGCGAACTTGCCGTCCTCGACCCAGCGCGCCGGACGCACCCATTCGACGCCCGGACCCTGGCTGGCGACCCAGTCGAACGCGCGCTTGTTCGTCGTGGCGCGCCGGCCGTCGAGCACGCCGGCACGGGCCAGCAACGCGGTGCCGGTGCAGACCGTCATGACGATCTCGGCGCCAGCGGCGCGGGTACGCAGCCAATCGAGGAGGGTCGCATTCTCCACTTCACGGCGCGTGCCGATGCCGCCCGGGACGAGCAGCATGTCGAGTGGCGGGCAGTCGCTCAGGCTCACGTCGGCAATCGCCGCGGGACCCTGCGCGCTCGCCACCGCGCCGGATGCTGCGGCAACCATGACGAGTTCGATCTGGTTGCGGAGATTGCCGAACATCTCGGCCGGGCCGAAGACGTCGAGCAACTCGAAGCCCGGGAACAACACGATGCCGAGACGGCGCTTGCTCGGCGCGCTCATGCTCTGCCCGCTGCGGCGGTAGCCGCAGTGTCGAAGATTCCAGCGGCGGCGGCGCGGACGAGTTCGATGATGTCGGGCCGTGCTTTCAGCGGCGAGCCGGAGTCGAACGGTGGCTGCGGGTCGTACTCGATCGCTAGCTGGATCGCCTGCGAGACATCGTCGCCGGCCAGCCGTTGCACCAGGATCAGACCCATGTCGATACCAGCGGAGACACCTGCTGCGGTCACGTACTTGCCATCGGTAACGACGCGCTCGGCGGTCGGGTTGGCGCCGTGTGCGGCGAGTTGGTCGTAGGCCATCCAGTGCGTCGTCGCGCGGCGGCCGGTGAGCAGGCCGGCGGCGCCGAGAATCAGCGAGCCAGTGCAAACCGACGTGGTCCAAGTCGTCGTCGCGTCGATGGCCCGTAGCCAATGCAAGACGCGCGCATCGGCTTGTACCTGCGCATCGCCGGGGCCACCGGGGACGATGACGATGTCGGCCGCGTCGATCGCTGTGATGCTCGCGGTTGGTTCGAGCGTGAGGGCGCGCGAGTCCGGCTGGATCGGCGCTCCGTCGACGGTGACGAAATGCACCTTGGTGCCGGGCATGGTGCGCAGCACCTCGTACGGCCCGATCGCGTCGAGCAACGTCATGTTCTCGTAGAGCAGAATGGCAACGTCCATTTTCTGCGGACCTTTCTCACGCGCGTAGCGCGAAGCTGGGGGTGTCGTGGCGGCGAAAACGCCGCCGGTAGTCGTGCGGGCAGACGCCGATATGGCGTTGGAATGTACGCCGCATGTGCTCGCCACTGGCGAAGCCACAGGCGGCGGCGATTTCGTCGAGCGATGCGGCGGATTCTTCCAGGAGTTGGCGGCCGTGCTCGAGGCGTGCGAGTTCGACGAATTTCGCTGGCGTGTGCCCGGTCTCGCGGAGAAAGACGCGGGCGAAGTTGCGCGGACTCATCGCGGCGCGTGCGGCGAGCGCCTCGACCGCGAGATCTGCGCTCAGGTTGGCGAGGATCCACGCCGGCAAACCCTTGAGCGAGTCCGCCGGTAGCATTTGCGCCGCGAGGTGGCGGCTGAACTGTGATTGTCCGCCCGGTCGCTTGAGGAAAAGCACCATCTGCCGGGCGACGGTGAGCGCAACCTCGTGTCCGTGGTCCTCTTCGACCAGCGCGAGCGCGAGGTCCATCCCCGCCGTGATGCCGGCTGAGGTGTAGATGTTGCCGTCGCGGACGAAGAGCGCATCGGCGTCGACTTCGATTTGCGGATAGCGGCGGGCAAGCAGGGCGGTTGCCGCCCAGTGCGTCGTCGCGCGTTTGCCGTCGAGCAGGCCGGCCTCGGCGAGGATGAAGGCGCCGGAGCAGACGGAGGCGAGGCGACGCACCCGTGGTGCCTGGCGCTGCAGCCAGGTTCGGAGGACAGGGTCGGTGGCTGCTTGGTAGACGTCACCGCCGGCGACGAGAAGCGTGTCGATGCCGCCGCGAACCGACGAGAAGGCACGATCGGCAACGAGGGTCAGGCCCGAGGCCATCGGCAGCGGACCGGCGGCGGCGGCGAGGACTTCGATGGAGTAGGGCGGAGTCGTGCGCGAGCGCTCGAACTCGGCGAGTCGTGCGCCGACCAGCGCGAAGACCTCGAGCGGACCGACGACGTCGAGCGTCTGGGCTCCGGGGAAGGCGACCATGGCAACCCGGCGCGGCTCCGGCGCGCATCCGGCCCGGCGGTTGGGACGGGGAGTCGCTGGCGTGGTTCGCGCTGGAGGGGATCGATCGGCCATGTGGCAACCTTGGTTGCGAGTTGAATAGACCTGCGCGGCGATGGCGGCAATGACAAACTACGGGCAATTCCTGCCAGAGGGGGAGCCGATGAGGATCCATTGCCACGATCGTCGCGGCGCGGGGGTTCCCGTTCGCGCGTGAAATGAGGTAGTTCGCTCGCCATGGCCGAGTGGGAGACTGTGGCGGGCGAACCGCTGGTGTTGTCCGCGCAATACCCGGTGCGTGGCTGGAGTTCACGAACGACGGCACTCTGCGGACCGACAGGTGAGATTCTCGTCTACAATCCCGGTGCGACGGTGACGCCCGAATTGCGGCGTAAGCTGCGCGCCCACGGCCAGGTCACGTTGCTGGTCGCGGCCAATCACTTTCACCATCTCGGGGTCGCCGTCTGGCTGCGCGAGTTCCCCGATGCACTCGTGCTCGCCTCGACGCTGGCGATTCCGCGTTTGCGCGCGCACGGCGTCGAAGCCTCGGGCTACGAAGGCATCGAGCTGCCATGGGGCGCGCATTTTCTCGAGCCCGCGGGGATGGCGAACGGCGAACTCTGGCTGAGCCTGGCGACGCGCGCGGGTCGCTGTTGGCTCATCGGCGACGCTTTTTTCAATGTGGCACGGACCCCGCGCAACCCGGCGGGAGCGATGCTATGGCTCACCGGAACGACACCCGGACTGCGCATCGGTGCAACCCTGCGCTGGGTCGGTCTGCGCGATCCCAGGGTCTATCGCGAGTGGTTGAACGAGGCACTTACAGCCGAGCAACCGGAAGTTCTGGTGCCGGCCCACGGCGACTTGCTGCGCGATCCGCACCTCGCCAGCCGCCTGGCGAAATTGGCAGCGGCGCGCCTCTGAGACGGGATCCGTTCCCGCCCCAGCAACTGTACGGAGAGATTGATGCCCGAGAGATTTCTCGAAGAAGCCGACTTGGAGGCCATTGCCGCACGCGTCGGCACCCCGTTCTATGTCTACAGCGCTGCGGTGCTGCGCAGGCGCATCGCCGACATCAAGGCGATGATGGCGGGCGACAACCTGCAGCCCCGGTACGCCATGAAGGCCTGCTCGCTCCGCCGCATCCTCGAGGAGATCGGCGCGGGCGGACTGTGGATCGATGCGGTCTCTGGCAACGAAGTGCTCCGCGCGCAACGCGCCGGCTTCGCCGCCGGATCCGAGCCGCCGGTGGTGATGCTGACGGCCGATGTCTTCCGCGACAACGCCCTCGCGGTGGTCCTCGAAGGCAAGGCGCTGCCGAACATCGGTTCGCCGGCGATGGTGGCCGAACTCGCGGATGCCGGCTATCGCGGTCCGATCGGCATTCGCGTCAATCCGGGATTCGGTCACGGCCACGTGCGCGAGTGCGACACCGGCGGACCGAGTTCGAAGCACGGCATTTGGCACGAAGACGTCGACGCCGTGCGCGCTGCGGCGCAACGCGCCGGCCTGCCGATCACGCTCCTGCATGCGCACATCGGCAGCGGCCCGAGCATCGATGAGTTCACCGCGAACATGGCCAAGCTCGGCCGATTCTTCGCCGACCGCATCGGCGACTTCCCCGACGTGACTGCGGTCAATTTCGGCGGCGGCATCCCCCACCCGTATCGGCCGGATCTTCCGGCGATCGACCTGGCCCCGGTCGGCGCTGCGCTTCGCGACGCGCAAGCGTATCTGAGCCAGAACGCCGGGCGGCAGATCCGGGTCGAGATCGAACCCGGTCGTTACGTGATCGCGCCGAGCGCCGCGCTGGTGACGCGCGTCACCGACATCAAGCGCACCGAAGAAAACGACAAAGGCCCCGGTCACAAGTTCGTTATGGTCGACGCCGGGTTCACCGACCTCGTCCGCCCGGCGATGTATGGGTCCTACCATCACATCACCGTGCACGGCGAAGCTGCGTCGCGACCGACGGAGCCGGTGATCGTTGCCGGTCCGCTGTGCGAGTCGGGCGACGTCTTCACGCGCGACGCGCGCGAGTTTCTCGACCCGCGCCCGCTACCGTCACCGCGCTGCGGTGACCTGCTGATCCTGCACGACGCCGGTGCGTACGGGTACTCGATGAGTTCGAACTACAACTCGCTCGGCAGGGCACCGCAGATCCTCTTGGACGGCACGGACGCGCGCATCATGGCGCGGCGCGAAACGCTCGACGACATCACACGAGCCGAGTGCGACATCCCCCTGCGTGCCCGCTGAAAAGCCATGCGCACCCGAGCTTCCGTCATGCGCGCGCAAGCGGAAGTCCACGATTGGTGCGTGATTCTGGGCCCCCGCGTCCGCGAGGGCGACGGAAGTTCAGCCAGCCCGTCGAAGCCCAGGCCGTGGTAGAGGGCCAGCCCGTCGAAGCCCAGGCCGTGGTAGAGGGCCAGCCCGTCGAAGCCGAGGCTGTCGTGGAGGGGCTCGCCCTCCGAAGCCTTGGCGAAGGAGGGACGGGGTCGGCGGTGGCTAACAAACGGGAAGGCGACCAGCCAATCGCACTTCCTCCGCCGACCCCGCTGGGGGGCTCGTCTGAGTTCTTCGCTAGGCGACTCACATCGCCCGTTGCAGCGGTCCTGGTGCAGGGCCGGTGCTGGCAGCTCGTTCGCTGGTGGCGCTCGCGGCGTCGAATTCGCTCGCGTGCGTGCGCTCCTTGCGCGCCCTCACTCGACCCGCGGCTCGGCGCAGGTCGCGAAACGATTCGTCCAGAGCCTCGACGAAGTCGTCGATGTCGGGGACCAGGTCCCAGTCGGCGCCGATCGACCACGACAGCTTTCCGTCGTAGCTGAACAGGGCGATCGCGAGTCCCTGGTTCTCGAACAGGGGCACCCAGGGATAAAGCTCGTCGATGCGCGACCCGAGCAGGTAGAGCGGAAACTGCGGACCGGGAACGTTGGTCACCATCATATTATAGGGCTGTAGCCGATGGAGCAGCTTGGCGCCGAGCGGCACCAGGTTCGAACTCGTCCAGTCGAGAGCCCCGGAGATCACCTCGCCGGCAAGCGCCTGCTGGGAGCGTTTGAGTTCCGCCGTTGCGTCCTGCAGGGCGCGGAAGCGACGAATCGGGCCGCGTACCTCGGCGGCGACCGGCACCAACCAAGCCCAGATGTGATTGCCGAGGCCGCGTTCGCCGCCGTGGGACTGCACGTTGACGGGAACGCCGAGACGGAGATCGCTCGTCGGCCGGCAGCCGCGCCAGGCGAGGAATCGCTCGAGTCCGCCGGCGACAGTCGTCAGCACGACGTCGTTCACGGTGCCGTCGAGCTGGCGCTTGATCTCTTTGACGTCGGCCATGTCGAGCGTGAGCCAGCGTACCCGGCGGTGCGGGCTGATCGTCTGGTTGATCGGTGTTGCCGCGGGTTGGCTGAGACCGGTGCGGAGCAGATCCCAGACGTTGTTCAGGCGCCGTGCGACCACGTCCTGGGTCTCGCGCGCGCCGCTCAGCCACTGCGGCACGCTCGCCAATGCTCGCGCGGACATCTTCAAGCGGCGCCGCATTTCGTCGCGCAGGAGTTGTCCTTCGCTCGGTGCCGGGCGCGGCACCCATGGCTCGATCGGGTCGACATGGGATTCTGCGGTGATGCGAAACAAGGCGCTCATCAGGTCGACGCCCGCGATGCCGTCGACCATGCAGTGGTGCACCTTCATGTGCAGCGCGAAGCGGCCGCCGGCGACACCTTCGATGACCCACATCTCCCAGAGGGGGCGGCTGCGGTCGAGCGGGCGCTCGAGGAAGCGGGCGCAAAGCTCTTGCAGTTGCGCCGTCGTCCCCGGCTTGGGGAGGCTGCTGTGGCGCACGTGGAACTCGAGATCGAAGTGATCGTCGTCGATCCAGACCGGACGGTTCTCTACGGGAACCCAGGCGAGACGCTGGCGATAGCGCGGGATCGCGCTGAGCCGCGACGCGACGTAGGCGCGGATGCGCGCCATGTCGATGCCGCCTTCGGGGGTCGACAGCGGCGCGGCGTCGAGGACCGCGGTGGCGGCCACGTGCATACAGGTAGTGGGCCCTTCCAACGCCAAGAAGGCATGGTCGAGGGGAGAGAGAAGCTCGTACGTCGGCGTTGCCATCGCTCGTCTTTCCTTTCGCAAGATTGCCAAAATCAAGACGCAACAACGGTGCCAAGCCGCCGCGACGGGACGGCCGTTGCGATCTGCGCCATGCACCGCCGCTCGCGCGGGCGGCTCCGCCTGCAAAGCGGGTCCATATCTTGGGCAGAAGCGTATATTAGCAGCACTTCTTCGCGCGCTCCGATGCTTGAAGAAAATGGATAGCCACGGTAGAGGTCGGCGATCGGGGATCGCTCGATGGATGGAATCTTGCGACGCGAACGTCACGTCGGGGAGCCAGATATTTCGAGTCGAGTGCCGATGAATTCGGTTCTGCGGAGGCACCATGGCGACGAACAACGCGAATCTGAAACAATGGGTCGAGGAGATGGCGACGATGTGCCAGCCGGAAAGCATCCATTGGTGCGACGGCTCGGACGCGGAGTATCGCCGCATGTGCGATCTCATGGTCGCAGCGGGCACGGCCGAGAAACTCGACGAGGCCAAGCGGCCGAACTCGTACCTGGTACGCTCCGACCCTGCCGACGTCGCTCGTGTCGAGGACCGCACCTTCATCTGCTCGCGCACGGCGGAGGAAGCGGGCCCGACGAACAACTGGTGCGACCCCGAAGAGATGAAGGCGACGCTGCGCAAGCACTTCACCGGGTCGATGCAGGGCCGCACGATGTACGTGATCCCCTTCAGTATGGGTCCGATCGGCTCGCCGATCGCGCACATCGGCGTACAACTCTCGGATTCTCCCTATGTCGTCGCCAACATGCGAATCATGACCCGCATGGGCCAGGCGGTGCTCGACGTGCTCGGTGACAAGGGTGCATTCGTGCCGTGCCTGCACTCGGTAGGCTACCCTCTCGCCGACGGGCGCAAGGACGTCCCGTGGCCGTGCGACGGCGAAAACAAGTACATCTGTCATTTTCCAGAGACGCGCGAGATCTGGTCGTACGGTTCCGGCTATGGCGGCAACGCCCTGCTCGGCAAGAAGTGCTTCGCGCTGCGCATCGCCTCGGTGATGGCGCGCGACGAGGGCTGGCTCGCCGAGCATATGTTGGTCCTCAAGATCACCAACCCAGATGGTCAGGTGCGCTTCATCGCTGGCGCCTTTCCGAGTGCGTGCGGCAAGACGAACCTCGCGATGCTCAAGCCGACGATTCCGGGCTGGAAAGTCGAGACCGTCGGCGACGACATCGCCTGGATGAAGTTCGGCCGTGACGGCCGGCTGTATGCGATCAATCCCGAGGCGGGCTTCTTCGGCGTTGCGCCGGGGACGAGCCTCAAGTCGAACCCCAACGCCATGGGATCGCTCGAGGAGAATTGTTTCTTCACCAACTGCGCCAAGACGCCGGATGGCGACGTCTGGTGGGAAGAGATGACCGATGCGAAGCCGCCGCAGCTGATCGACTGGCGGGGCGGCGCGTGGACGCCGGCGAGCGACAAGCCCGCAGCCCACCCCAATGCGCGGTTCACCGCGCCGGCGCGGCAGTGTCCGGTGATTGCGCCCGAATGGGAGGATCCCAACGGCGTGCCGATCAGCGCGATCTTGTTCGGCGGCCGCCGCGCCACCGTGGTGCCGCTGGTGCATGAAGCGTTCAACTGGGAGCACGGCACCTTCCTCGGCTCCGTCATGGGCAGCGAGAAGACCGCGGCCGCGGCCGGTAAGATCGGCGAGTTGCGCCGCGATCCGATGGCGATGTTGCCGTTCTGTGGCTACAACTTCGCCGATTACTGGGCGCACTGGTTGTGGCTCGGCAAGCGGCCGGGCGCGCAGATGCCCCGCATCTATTACGTCAACTGGTTCCGCAAGGGCGCTGACGGCAAGTTCGTCTGGCCCGGATTCGGCGAGAACAGCCGCGTGCTCAAGTGGGTGTTCGAACGCTGCGAGGGAACGGCCTCGGGTATGGAAACGCCGATCGGTGTGATGCCCGACGGGGAGTTGGACCTGTCTGGTCTCGATCTCCCCGCGGCTGCAGTGGAGACGCTGCTCGATGTGGACGTCGAAGGCTGGCTCGCGGAGATCCCGCTGATTCGCCAGTACTACCGGCAGTTCGGTGACCATCTGCCGCGCGAACTGCGGCAGCAGCTGCACCTGCTCGAGGAGCGCCTCGAGGACGCCTTGTCGGCGCGCGCTCGCTAGCGGCCCGTCGGCGGCGCCTGCCGCTGTAATGTCCTCGATCTCGCGCCCCATGAATGCGGCCGCCGGCGTCATTGCCGGCGGCCGTTCTCGTTTGGCCTGCGCGGCAATTGTGTAATCGCTGCCGTCTGCCGCCACAGATTCCATGCGCGCACTTCGTCGTTCGTCACCGAATCGACGGCGACCGCTTGGATTTTGGACTTGGGTGCAATCAATCAACTTTGCGTCGCGAGTTGGCCTGAGACTTGCAAAAGAGTTGGTTGTCGCGACGACCGAACGCTTCGATTGAGTTCGCCCGTTGGTTGGCAGGGAGAAAGTCATCATGGGTTTCATGGGATTGAATGGTCAGGTTACGGTTCCCGCCTTGGAGTTCGATCGTCGCAGCGCCAGCGAAGACATCGACGCGGTGTCGATGCTCGGTGGCAGCGCGCGGAGTTCCGCGCCGCAAACGGGCGTTCGCGCGCTGATGCTCGCTGTTCTGGAGGATGGCATCCGCTGTTACTTCAGCCGAATTCCCCGCATTCGCGCCGATGCCGAACACTGGGTCGAGAGTGGCAAGCGCTCGGCATTCTCGTTCGACGTCATCTGCGATCTGTTCGGCATCGAACCCGACGCTGCGCGCACGGCACTGCGCCGGCTGCGCTGCGGCGAGAAACGGCCCCGCATGCTGCGCAAGCGCCACCGCAGCATCGGCCGTCGGTCGGCAATGAGCATTGCCTGTTGAATTGTGGCGCGACCCCAGCGGGGCGGTGCCTGGCCCGTATTTCCAGTGCCCCGCTCCCCGTTGGGTCGCCGCAACATCCGCGCGCGAAAACGTGACGCATCGTGCACGTCTGCGCACGATCAAAGGGCACTAGCGCCGTCCAACCGTCCGCGGCATACTCGCGCCGAATCAGCGAGGATGCCATGTCCCGTCTCTACGACTATCTGGATTCCGGCAACGGCTATAAGGTCCGGTTGCTGCTGCGCCAACTCGGCCTTGCGTACACTCGCGTCGACGTCGACATTCTCGTCGGCGCGTCGCGCACCGCGGAGTTTCTCGAGAAGAACCTGAACGGTCGCATTCCCGTGCTCGAGCTGGAGTCGGGAGAGTACCTGCCCGAGTCGAACGCAATCCTGTACTACCTCGCGGACGGTACCCCGTTTCTGCCGACCGAGCGCCTCGCGCGGGCACGCGTGCTGCAATGGATGTTCTTCGAGCAGTATAGCCACGAGCCGAACATCGCTACCGCCCGATTCTGGCTGCGACACGTCGAGATGGACGAGTCGCAGCGAGCACTGCTCGAACAGAAGCGCCGGCTGGGATACGCGGCATTGGCGGTGATGGAGCGCCACCTCGCCGAGAGCGGGTTCTTCGTCGGCGACACCTATACGATCGCCGACATCGCCCTGTTCGCTTACACCCACGTCGCCCCTGAAGGCGGCTTCGCTCTCAACGACTTCCCCGCTGTTTGCCGCTGGATCGAACGCGTCCGGGCGCAACCGGGCCACCTGCCGATGAGCGACGCGTGAGTATGCGTAGCCTCGCGCTCGTCAGCGCGTTCGCCGCCGCCCTCGCCGGAGCCATGAACCCGGCCGGGGCCGCATGGACGCCGCCCGCCGGTGTAGATCTCGCCCGCCCGCGCATTCTCCTGCGCTCCTCCGAGATTCCTCTGGCGCAGGAGCGCGTTTTGCGCGAGCCCTACCGGACGTTGCTTGCGGCCGTCGTCGCCCGCGCCGCCGACGCGGATGCGGTGGCGCTCGACGACGATGGCATCGCCGCCCACCGGCGAAAGTCACGCGCCGCCAAAAGCCTCGCGTTCCTGTATGCGATCGACCGCACCATCGTCGCCGGCGAGCTGACCTCGCTGAGCGAGATCGGCCAGCGCCAAGCCGTCGGCGATCGGGTCCGCGAGCTTCTGTTGCACGTCTTTGGCCGCAGCCGCCTCGCGGTCGAACCGCCGATCGGTGGCTGGGACCGCGACATCAGCTCGTCGGAGGAGCTGATGCAGTACGCGGTCGCCTACGACACTCTGCTAGGCGCCGGCTACGATTTCGGCGACGACGAGGCCGCGATCGTCGAGAAGCTCGTAGCGTTTGCCGCCGAACTCTACGAGAACTTCGTCCGTCCCGAGACGGCCAGCAACTGGGCGCGGTTGCACCAGAACAATCATCGGTCGAAGACGGGCGCCTCGCTGGCGGCAGCGGCGATCGCGCTCGCGGAGTATTCGCCTCTACCCGGTGAGGATCCGCGCGGGATTCGCGAGCCGCGGGCGTGGCTCGATTACGGACTGGACCAGGTCGACTTCATCATTCGCTGGGTGCTCGTCACCGGCGACGGCGCCTATGCCGAAGGGCCGTTCTATTGGCGCTTCAACTCGGAGAACATCTTGCCGCTCGCACGCGCCTGGAACCGGCTGCTCGGCGGGCGTCCGCACGTGACCGCAGCCGGTCTCGAGATCCGCGATTTTTGGACGGATCCGCTGTTCGCCCGCACGGCGCGCTGGATGCTCGACATGACTCTGCCGGACGGATCGCTCGCGCCGGTCGACGACGGCAATCCGGGCCGCTCGTACTATTTCGGCTTGCTTCCGCCGCTGGCAGCCATGCGCGCGGCCTTCGCGTGGCGTTGGCAGAACGCGCCGGCACCATTCGAGGTGGAGGGAAACATCGACCTCGCTGCCGATGCGATCGTCGCCTACGACGATTCCATCGTGCCGCGGCCGCCGGATGGTTCCCCGACTGCGTTCTACGTAGAAGGCGGAAATGCGATCCTACGCAGCGATTGGAGCGAGGATGCGGTTCTGGTGATGGTCCAGGGCGAGCACGACACCGCTTCGCAATTCGGCCGCGACCGCGATGGGCGCGGCGTTGGACCGCAGTCGCACGAGCATGCGGAACCAGGCTCCTTCCTTTTGCACGCCTACGGGGAGCGGCTGCTGCTCGATCCCGGCTATCTCAACTTCGGCGGTCGCGAGGCGGTCAATCAACCGGAGCATCACAACCTGATCCTCGTCGATGGAAAAGGGCCAGTCGATTATCTCGATCCGACCTTTCGCTGGAACCGGCGTACGGGCCGGCCACCGATCGACGGCAACGCCACGCTTTCCGATACCGTCGACACTGGCTTCGCCGACGCGGTACGAGTGACCAGTCGCTACGGACAGCCGGCAGCGCGCGCGGCGCGCATCCAGCGTCGCTTCGTACTGCTGGCTCACCGCACGCTGGTCATCGCCGACGATGTAGTCGGTCCGTCCAACCCGGCGCGAGAATACACCTGGGTCCTCCATGGCAACGGCGGCGGTGACAGCGGCGGCGAGTTCGAGCAGAGCGACCATGGGGGACTTTGGACGCAAGGGGCAGCGCGGGTCTCGAGTGATATCGTCTTCGACACGGGTTCGCCGCGCTTCGCGGTCGAAACGGGCGTCCACGAGAATCCAGGGAACAAGCGCCGCACCCACTCGGTTCTGCACGCGAGCACCACCGGCGAGGCGGTTCGCTCGCTGCAACTGATCCACCCGTCGCGCACCGCGGCGGCGGTGCCGAGCGTCGTGCCGGTCGAGGCAGAGGGTGCAATCGGTTTGCAACTCGTCGACATGGCGGCGGATCTCCGCGTCGTGGCATTGCGCCGGGTGGACGGTGGTTCTGGCATCGTCTTCGGCGAAGTCGCGACCGACGGCACGATGCTCCTCGTCGAGTCGCCGATCGCGGGTCCACCGCGCGTCCTGTGGGCCGAAGCGGCGACGTTCCTTCAGATTGGCGAGACCCGCGTGGTCGAGTCCGACGGGGTTCCCGACGTGCTCGGGGTCGCGTTCGGAGATCTCATCGCCGAAGTCCTCGCGCGCGGCGCCGTGGAGACGGTGACACTGCGCGATCTACCATTCGTGCCGACGACGGTGGATGGTGCTTGCGGGGTGACGACGCAGGCTCGCGATTCCGTGGTCGCCGTTGTGGGCGCGCGCTCGTTTCGGGTGAGTGGCGCCGCTGGCGATGGCCAGCCCGCGGCGGATCCGGGGCCGACTCGGTGGGTCGCGCCCGGGCAAGTCCTGGAACTCGACGGAAGTCGCAGTTGCGATCCCGAGGGAACGCAACTGGAGTACCATTGGGAACTGATTTCCGCGCCGGCGGGTAGCGCTTGGAATCTGGAGGCGTCGAGGTCGCCGCAACCGCGCCTGCACGTCGATCGCACCGGACCGTTTCGACTGCGGCTCAGCGTAGTGGACGCAACCATCCAAACCGATGGCTCCGTTGGATCGAGCGAGTTGCTGGTCGTTGCCGGCGAACTCTGCGCCGATGGCATCGACAACGACCTCGATGGCCTGTTCGACTCCGAGGATCCAGACTGCGACGCCGGCTTGCGGTGTCCGGGCGACTGTACGGGGGAAGGCGAAGTCACGATCGACGAGTTGATCCGTGGCGTCGAAATCGCACTCGGCCAGCGAACGGTTGCGGCTTGTGAGAGTATGGACCGAGATCGGAACCTGCGGATCACCGTCGACGAATTGATCGGCGCGATCGACGCCGCGCTGCACGGCTGCTCGGAGTAGGTGTATCCGGTCACGAACACTTTTTCGAACTTCCGCGGGGGGGAGCGTGAAATGAGACGAATCTTCATGGCGGCCCTGGTGGTTGTTGGTGCGGGGCTTGCACTTCAATTGGTGCCGCCGCCGTTGCTCACGTTGGCGCGCTATTGGGTGGCACCGGATGCCCCCCGCTTCCAAGATGGCGAAAGCCTGTCGCTCGCGGGAATCGAGACGCCGGTGACCGTCAGCGAATACCGCGACGGCCGCTATCGCATCGCCGCGCGCAACGAATTGGATCTCTACGTCGCGCAGGGATACCTGCAGGCGCGTGACCGTCTCTTCCAGATGGACCTGCTGCGTCACGTCGCGTGGGGCCGCTTGGCCGAGTTCGTCGGTGACGCGCCGTTCGGTGGCGCTCGCGCGCTCGACAACGACCGTTTCAATCGCTTCATCGGGCTCGGTGCCCAAGCCGAGGAACTGCTCGCGTCGTTGAACGCGGAGCAACGCGCGTACATGAATGCGTTTGCGGACGGCGTCAACGCCTGGATCGCCGAGGGGCGGCCGAGTCTCGAACATCGCCTGCTCGAGGTCGAAGTGGAGCCGTGGGGTGCGGTCGACTCGCTCGCCGTATTCCGCCTGTTGATCTTCGGCCTGACGCACAACTATTCGCGCGAGGTTCGCCGCTTGGTGCTCGCCTGTGCAATCGGTCTCGACGGCGCCGAGCGCGTGTGGCCCACGGAGATCGAGTTCGGCCCCGTGTTCTTGCCGCCCGAGGATATCGGCGAGGAACGTTTCGCATTGCCCCCGGCGATCGTTCCCGAGGTGCGCGCGGAGCTTGCGGCCCTCTGTCCGCCGCCGGGGGACCAAGCGCCGCCCGCGGCGAGTGCGACGCCACCAACCGCCACGCTCGGCTTCGTCGAGCTGCTGCGCGAGGGGATCGCGGCGAGCAACAACTGGGTCGTGTCCGGTGCGCACACCGCGAGCGGCGCCGCGCTACTGGCAAACGATCCGCACCTGCCGCACATGAATCCGCCGCTTGCTTGGGGCGTGCATCTCGTCTTGCCGGACCGCGAGGTCGTCGGCTTCACCCTTGCGGGTCTGCCGCACGTGGTCTTCGGACACAACTTCCACGTCGCCTGGGGGGCGACCACGAACAATGTCGACCTGCAGGACCTGTACATCGAGAAGCCCGTGCTGACCGGCGCCGAGTCGGACCCACAGCAAGCGACGCACTACGCGTACGACGACGAAGTGCTGCGCTTCGACGTGCGCACGGAGACGTTTCGCGTACGCGGCGGTGCCGACGTCGAGGCCAGTGTGCGCTACAGCATCCATGGCCCGGTATTGAACGACATCGATCCGTTTCTGCGCGGGCGCATCCCCCTGACGACGCTGCGCAGCCTGCCGCTCGATGATGCCGGCGATGCGCTCGCGGTCGAACGGGCCGGCCGGGCGCGGTCCGCCGATGAACTCGTCGCTGCGCTGACGAGTTTCGATAGCGCCTGCCAGAGTTGGGTTTACGCCGACACCGCCGGCAGCACCGGTTTCGTCAGTCCGTGCCGGGTGCCGGTGCGCAAGGGCTGGCAGGGGACGTTTCCGGTTCCCGGTTGGCTATCGGCATATGAGTGGGACGGTTGGATCGCGAAAGAGAAGTTGCCGGCCGCGCGCGACCCCGAACGCGGCTGGCTGGCGACCGCCAACAACCGCGCGTTGCCGCGTGACCGGTACTTCACGACCTACAACAACGACCCGTCGCCGCCCAGTCGGTATCTGCGGATCGCTGCGCTGCTCGAGCAGAGCGAGAAGATGACCGCCGATGATTTCGCGCGGGCGCAGGTCGATACGGTTCTGCCGCATTGGCCGGAGGTGCGTGCCGAGGTTCTCGCGGCGGTGTGCCGCGCCACCTACGTCGGCGAGGCGCTGCAAGCCCAGCAAGCATTGTGTTCCTGGGACGGCGACCTCGGACCCGACTCGGTCGGCGCGAGCGTTTTCATGCTGCTGCAGAATGCCTTGCTCGATGCGACGTTGGCGGACGAACTTCCCGGCGGCGCCACGGGCGAGATCTGGGACTATGTACAGTCGGTGCCTCTCATCGAGACCCTGGTCGACTGGCAATGGAAACGTTCGGCCGACGACCCGGTGTGGGACGATGTGCGCACGGAAGGTCGCGAGACGCGTGACCAGACGATCGCCACGGCGTTCTCCGCTGCGGTGCGTACGGGCGTCGCGCGCTGGGGTGCTGGAGCACGCGAGTGGCGCTGGGGGGATGTTCGCCCGTTTGAAATCCGCCATCCCCTCGGCGGCGCGAGTGCCGTGCTGGCAGCACTTCTCAACTCGGAGCGCTTTCCCGGCCGCGGTGCGCCCGAGACCGTCTTCAAGAACCAGTTTGTAAGGCGCGACCGCGAGCACATGCACCCTGGGTACGGGCCGGTGTTTCGTATGGTCGTCGACATGGGCGAGCCCACTTCCGGCGGATTCGCCTTGGCAGGGGGCCAAAGCGGTTGGCCGCTGAGCCCGCACTATGGAGATCTGCTCCCTGCCTGGCTCGTCAACGAGATGCAGCCGCTGACTCCGGAGCCGACGACCGCGGTTGCGGTGGTGCGATTGGTGCCACGCTGACGGCGCTGCGCGCGGGCGCCCGTCAGTTCGACGGGGATGACGGTGCCGTGGCGCCGGGGTGACGCGACCACCAAGCGGCCAATGCACTGCCGATGACGGAATGGACCGTCGCCGAGATCGCCGCCGGCAAGGCGGTCATCGGATCCGCGAAGTGGCGCTGCGCCAGCACCGCGCCGAGGCCGGAGTTCTGCATACCGACCTCGTTCGAAAGGGTTCGCCGCACGGTTTCGTCGAAGCCGAGAAATCGCCCGAAGAAATGCCCGAGCGCGAACCCCGCTGCATGGAGGGTGAGCACGCTAGCCACGAGCGATGCGCCCGAATCGCGCAGGGTATCGGCGGTTTGCGCGATGATACTGGCACAGATCATGACGATCGCCAGGACCGATACGAGCGGCGCAACCGGCAGCACGTAGGCAACGACGCGCGGCGTCGCGTGGTGCAAGGCGAGTCCGAGACTCACGGGAAGTAGGACGACCTGAACCGTGCTCGTGAACAGGCCCCACGCGTCGACGGGGACGAACGTGCCGGCCAGCCATTGGGTCAGAACGGGCGTGAGCACGATCGCGGCGAAGGTCGACACCATCGTCATCAGTACCGAAAGCGCAACGTTGGCGCCGGCGAGGTAACAGACGACGTTCGATGCGGTGCCGCCGGGGCAGCAGGCGACCAGGATGACGCCCGCGGCCAGTGCAGGGGGCAGGGCGAAGGCAGTCGCCGTCCCCCAGCCGAGAAACGGCATGATCAGGTATTGAGCGCCGACGCCGGCGAGCACGGCGCGGGGCACGCGGCCGACGCCACGGAAGTCATCGATGGAAAGCGTGATTCCCATGCCGAGCATGATCAGCGCGAGGCCCCAGACGATCAGCGGGCCGGAGAACCAGGAGAACCAGGGCGGATGCAGCAGCGCGAGGGCGCCGGCGAGCACGACCCAGAGTGGGAACAGGTTCGTTGCGGCGGCGATGATTCGGCTCATGGACGTCGGTATAGCTGGCCCGTTCGCGCGGAAGCCAGCGGGCCGCGCGTCAGTCGGTACGGTCGTAGCCGAGGGTGCGGAGCCGCTCGCGCATGGCTGCCGTAGTCGCCTGCCGCTCTCGCCGCAGTGACTCATGCGTCTGCCATTGCCGATTGAGGCCCGCGACGAGTTCAGCGAACGCATCTTGTACGGCCGGTCCCGGTGCCGCGGCGAGATTGAATCGCTGTTCTCGGTCGGTTGCGGCGAAGTAGCGCGACTCGAACGGCCAAAGACTGAGCAAAAGCGAGCCGGCGTCATTGTGGCGCAGAAAGCGGCAGCTCGGGCTGTAGGAAAGGCAGCGCGCGGCGAACACCGCTTCGCCCGCGGGAAGATCGCGCCAGCGAAGCAGACTGCGCGAGCTGCGCGGCTTCGCCGACGGGTCGACTCCCGCAAGGTCGTAGATGGTTGCTGCGATGTCGACGAGGCTCACCGGGGCGGCGACGGTATCGTTGGCAACGCCTGCGCCGCTGATGATCAGCGGCACCTGCATCACTTCGCGGTAGAGCGTGATGCCGTGCCCTTTGCCGCCGTGCTCGAAGAATTCGTCGCCGTGATCGGAAGTGATGATCAGTACGGTCTCGTCCGTCTGTGCCGAACTTTCCAGCCGCGCAACGACTTGCGCCAGATGGTCGTCCACCCAGCGGATCTCCCCATCATACAACGCGAGCAGATGCTCGACGTCGCGGGCCGGCATATGCGCATTGATTGACTCGTTGTGAATGAAGTCGCGCGCGTCGACGGTGCCGGCGTACTCCGTATCGAACATCGTCCGATACGGTTCCGGTGCGAGGTAGTCGTAATGCACGTCCCAGTAGTGCAGGAAGAGAAAGAACGGCGCCGCAGCGAAGCCATCGAGTTGTCGCAGGGCCAGGTCGGTGACGACCGGTGCGGTCTCTTCATCAAGTGCGGACATTGCCGCGACCGCCGTCGTGTCGTCGAAGGTGTCGAAGCCGCGGGCAAAGCCGAAGGTGCGACCGACCAGCGTCTCGCTGACGATGCCCGCGGTCTGGTAGCCGTGCTCGCGGAGTACTTCAGCGACGGTGGCAACGCCTTGTGGTAAGCGGTCCAACTCGGTCTGCACCCCATGCTCCAATGCATCCAATCCGGTCAGCATCGACATGTGGGACGGCAGGGTCCAAGGCGAGGTGGCAACGGCGTCGGTGAAGCGCAGGCCCGTTGCCGCGAGGCGATCGATGGTGGGGCTCACCGGCCTTGCGTTCCCGTAACAACCGAGGCGATCGGCGCGCAGGCTGTCGATCGAGATGAGAACGATGTTGGGGGGACGATCGGGCTCGGTGCCGGCGGTCGCGCGCGGTGGCGGTGACGCTTTGGTTGGCATGGGGTCGCGCTCGCTCGTTGGCACGACCACGGCGAGGCCCGCCAGGATGGCGGTACCGACCAGCGCCATCCGCAGCACCGTGGTCGTCCAAGCCGAGGCGGCGGCGATGGCCACAATGCTGACCCCGAGCGCCAGAGCCGTTTCGCGCAAGATCGGCCCGGAACTTTGCCATGCCATCCCCAGGGCCGCGGAATCGGCGGACCCGCCAACCTCGAGCACGGTTGCAAGCACGGCGAGATGCACGATGGCTGCGCCGAAGGCGGTGGTGCGCGCCCAGGCTGCGGGAGTGCGCGCACGACGCCGCGCGAGCAGCAGCAGAAAGAAAAAGCAGAAGGCGATCGGTAGCGCGACCAAGCTGTCGCTGAACAGGGGCAGCTTCGCGCCGAGCCCCGGGCCGCTGAACGAATCGGCGCTGCGCAGCCAGCCGGACAGGCCGACGAGCCAGGCGATCGTGACGCTGACGCCATGTGCGACGGGCGCCGGCAACGAACTCGGTAATACGAGTGTATCGTGGAAGCGCGCGCACAGCAGGGCAAAATCGAGCAGGGTCTGCCCGAGCAGGAAAGCCAGAAGGAACCGAACCCGGGGGTATTTGCGAGCGCGAGTTGTCGTCATCGGTCCTCGGCCGTCGCCCGGTTCGAAAGAGGCGACGGAACTCAGCGTCGCCGTTGGGCGTGGTTCTCCGGGTGTTGCTTTGGCCCGGCCGGTCCCCACAACGCCCGCTTCATGCTCGCTTCGGTCATGTAGCCGAAATGCACCAACTCGATGGTGCCGTCGGCGTCGAGGACGAAGGACGCCGGCAGGGCGGGGACGACATCGTAGG